>SXGQ01523104.1_pt1 | contig 20772 bp, 17 predicted proteins | sample 3178371 | NCBI WGS metagenome assembly SXGQ01 (sample SAMN11356859, study PRJNA531348) | freshwater metagenome | isolation source: freshwater sample F1-20 | place: China: Fuxian Lake, Yuxi | collected 2017-12-25 | reverse complement strand
GACCGAGGAGAGTGTGCGTCGCGCCGTTGCGATTCAGTTGATCATCAATCGCGAGTTGGGTCTCAATAAAAATCACAATCCATGGGCTGGGTCGCTACTGATCGACTATCTCACCGACATGGTCGAAGAGGCCGTTTACAAAGAATTCGAGTCGATCAGCGAACGTGGTGGTGTCTTGGGGGCCATGGAGACGATGTACCAGCGCGGCACGATTCAGGAAGAGAGTCTCTACTACGAGACCCTCAAGCACGACGGTCGCTTGCCCATCATTGGCGTCAATACGTTTCTCTCGGAAAACGATGCCTCTGCCGAGCACGCCACGGTCGAGTTGATTCGGTCAACTGAAGAAGAAAAGCAGGGGCAAGTTAGTGCAGTGAAAGCCTTTCAGCTGCGCAACTGCGGCGGCTCACCTGAAGTATTGAGTCGCTTGCAGAGTGTGGCGGCGGCAGGGGAGAACATTTTTGCCTCGTTGATGGATGCGGTGCGCTACGCATCGCTCGGGCAAATCAGCCATGCGTTGTATGCAGTAGGCGGTCGCTTCCGGCGCAACGTATGAAGTCGGCGAGGTAGTCGATTCCGGCGATGGCGCGCGAGCCGTACCACGAGACCATCTCTCCATCGATCAATTCGACCGGGATCCCGGGCAACGCCGCGAGGATCTCCGCCAGATGTTTCTCGCGGAAAGGAAACGGTTCGCTGCTCAGAAGCACGCGGTCAATCGCGCCCTGGCACTGGGATAATTGCAGCGATGGGTAGCGTCTTGCGTCGTGTTCAGGCTGCCACGTGACCCAGCCAAACAAGGCGAGCATCCGCGAGATGTAGGTATCACGCGAGACTGTCATCCAGGGATCGCGCCAAATCAAATACAGCACCGACTCTGTTGCCTTATTTGAGATCGCCCTGCAGTGGTGATCGCGACGCGTGCGATAGGCCGCGCACAGCGACTCGGCTTGGTGCTCGCAGCGGAAAATAGCGCCGAGCAGCCGAAATAAAGCGAGATTATCGTCTGGCCCCCGCGGATGCGTGACAACTATCGCCGGGACGAACTGGCTGAGCTCGTCGACCGTTTCGCGTCGATTCTCGTCGATGTTGACGATGAGATGCGTAGGCTCAAGTCGACGAATCGCCTCGATATCGACATCTTTGGTTCCGCCGATCTTCGGAATGGCACGAACGATGTCGCGTGGATGGATGCAAAAGCCTGTGCGTCCGACGAGTTGCTTGCCGAGTCCGAGATCACAGAGTAGTTCGGTGATGCTAGGCACTAGCGAGACGATGCGACTCGATCCAGAGGCGGGAAGATGCAGGTTGCCGAGATCATCTTGAATCACCACAAGATGGTGCCACTTTCCAAGCGCGGCTCCAACGTAATTGTCGTTACCTCGAGGCAGACTTTCTTTATAAGACTCTTCCATGGGACATCGGTCCCGGGCACACTCGGTAGGTGAGCCAAACGGGGGGAGACCGATGCAGGCTTGGATTCATGACGCCGTGCGTACGCCGCGCGGCAAGGCGCGGCCGGATGGCGGGCTCGCGAGTCAGCAACCTTATGACTTGGTGGGTGCGCTCGTCGCTGCGTTGCAGTCTCGCGGCGGATCGCCGCGCGGTGTCGAATCGCTGATTCTCGGTTGCGTCGGGCAGATCGGCGATCAAGGCGGCAATATCGCACTCGTCTGCAAACTCCATGCGGGCATCGACGAGTCGGCGAGTGCGTTCACGCTAAACAATTATTGCGTCTCGGGTTTGACTGCGATCGGGCTTGCCTCGAGGCAGGTCGCTGGCCGTGATGCGTCGGTATTGGCTGGCGGCGTCGAGATGATGTCGCGTGTTCCGTTCATGGCGGACAAGGCCGGCTACTATACGGATGCCAGTTTTCCGAAGCGATCACGCTATGTGCCGGTGGTGCTCGCTGCCGATCGTTTGGCCGAGGCGCAAGATATTTCGCGCGTGGAGCTCGATCGCCTCGCGCTGAGTTCTCAGCAACGGGCCGCCGCCGCCGAGATGGTGCCGGCCTTTGCCGCTTCGCGCATCACGATCGACGCGCTGGCGCACGACGAGTGCATCCGTCCGCAGACCAGTGCCGAATCGCTTGCGGCAATGGCGCCAGGATTTGCCGCGCTCGCCGAGCATTATGCGGCGGCGCTCGATGGACCGATCGATCATCGCCACACGATCGCGCACGCACCGCCGGTTTGCGATGGCGCGGGTCTGGCGCTCGTCGGGGGATCACCCGAGATCGGCGGGCGACGAGCACGCGCTCGGGTGTTGGCCTATGCAGAAGCCGGTGGTGATCCGCATGCCTCCTTGCTCGCTGGTATGACGGCGATGCATCGCGCGCTCGAGCAGGCGGGACTGACGCTAGATCACATGGATCGCATCGAGTTCATGGAATCGTTCGCCGTGACGATGGCGATTTTTCTGCGTGACCATACGGTCGATCTGGCGAAGGTCAACGTCGCTGGGGGCCACATGGCCAAGGGTCACCCGATGGGAGCTTCGGGTGCGATTCTGCTCTCGAGCTTGCTCGATAATCTTGACCAATGCGGTGGTCGCTACGGACTCGTAGCCTGTACTGGCGCAGGTGGTGTGGGTGCTGCGATGGTCGTGGAGCGAACGGTTTGATGGGTGCCCCGAGTGCTGATGCGGCGCCGTGGCCGAGTCCACTGCGTGCGTGGATCGTGGTCGGCCTGTTGATGGTGGCCTACACGAGTTCCTTCATCGATCGTCAGATCATGAGTCTCTTGGTCGAGCCGATTCGGGCCGATCTTGGCATCACGGATACGCAGTTCAGTCTGCTCGCCGGTCTCGCGTTCTCGATCTTCTACAGTGTGATGGGCTTGCCGCTTGGTTGGCTCGCCGATCGCATGAGTCGACGCATGATTATCCTCGTTGGCATGATCGCCTGGAGCATCATGACCGCGTTGTGTGGTCTCGCGACGAGTTTCCTTGCGTTATTCATCGCCAGAGTGGGCGTTGGCATCGGCGAGGCTGCATTATCGCCAGCCGCGTATTCTTTGATCTCCGATTATTTTCCACCTGAACGACGCGCTCGAGCCATCAGTGCCTATGCCATGGGTCCGTATCTCGGCTCCGGCTTGGCATTGATCATCGGCGGTCAGGTCATCGAAGCAGCTAGTCGTATGGGTCCGTTCACCATCGAGGGCATTGGAACCTTCGCCCCGTGGCAGGCGGTTTTTTTCGCGGTCGGTTTGCCGGGCGTGATCATCGCTTTACTCTTTTTGTTGATTCGCGAACCCGAGCGTCGGGGGCTCGCGCCGAAAAGTGCGGATATTGGGCTCGTCTCGTTTATCGGGCGACGTCGGTTGTTGTTCCTGCTGCTGTTTCTCGGTTTTTCGGTCTTCGGGATCGCGGGGATTTCTTTTCTCGTATGGATTCCGGCGGTCGCGATCCGCGTGCATGGCTGGACCCCGGGTGACATCGGGCTCGCTTACGGCGTGATCTTGCTGGTGCTGTCGGTGCCCGGCGTCTACGTGGGTGGCTGGGTGTCGGATAAGCTCACAGCGCGCGGGCAGATCGATGCTCCCTTGATTGTCGCGATCGCAATCATGCTCTCGCTCACACCGCTCGTGGTGATCACACCGATTTTGGGGGACATGAAGTGGCTGCTCGCGAGCCTTTCGGTCGTGAGCTTCGGCTTCGGTATGCTGAACGGACTGCCAGGAACGACGCTACAACTGGTCGTACCGAACCAATTGCGCGGGCAGATCATTGCCGCTTATTTCCTGATCGGCACGATGATGTCGCTCGGTATCGGCCCGACCATCGTCGCTTTCGTGAGCGACACGATGCTTGGCGGCCCTTCGCAAATCGGCGTATCACTCTCGATCGTGAGCGGCATCACAATCGTCGCATCCGCAGCCATGCTCAATTACTGCCGAGCGGGCTTTCGTGAGGCGGTGATGATCGCTCGGCAGTGGCGCTGAGAACTAATTGCCGTCGGCGCTCTCGGCGATGTGGGTGAGTTCGCCTCGCAGCACTTTGCCGACGCTGTTACGCGGCAGTTGAGCAACGACGCGGACGCGCTCGGGGAATTTGAACATCGCCAAGCCGGCGATCCGGAAGTGCTCGCAAATCGACTCGAGTGTGACTTCGACGCCAGGTCTCGGGACGATGACGGCGCAGATCTTCTCCCCCATGATCGGATCCGCGTAGCTCGCTACCGCCCCCTCGAGCACACTCGGCATTTGCGAGAGCAGGTTGTCGAGTTCTTCCGGTGCGATCTTCACGCCGCCGCGAACGATGATTTGTTTGAGGCGACCGACGAAGCGATAAAAGCGCAGATCGTCACCTTCACCACAGAGCTCGAAAAGATCGCCGGTTCGAAACCAGTTGTCACCCGTGAAGGACTGCGCGGTGATCTGCGGCGCGCGGTAGTAGCCGTCGAATACCGTGGGCCCCGTGATCTGCAGTTCACCCGGTTTGCCCGCATCGACGATTTCCTCTCCGGTGTCCGGGTTGATGATACGGGTGCGGATGTGTACCGGTGGCGGTGACGCCCACGAGATTTCGTCGCGTCCGAAGCGCGGAAACCAGCGCGCGCGGTGCACCGGGTCGCTTGCGTTCTCGGCGTTGCTGATCAGCGATACGCCCTCGTTGGAGCCGAAGTTGTTACAGATCTCGATACCGAAGCGATCGCGATAGCCTGCGATCATTTCCGGATCGAGCGGTGCCGAGCCCGAACCAATGCAACGTAGTGAGGACAGATCGACGGTTGCCAACAGTGCCTCGTTCTTCAAGAGCATGTTGAGCAGCGCCGGCGGTGCGATCGCATACTGTGGGCGCTCGATGGCGATTTGTTTGAGGTAGGTCGGCAGGTCGAGCGGGTGATGCAGCACCAGCGTTCCGCCGTTATGCATCCAGCTCATGAAGCAGCCGCCGATCGCAGCCATGTTGATAAGCGGGAACGGATTCAGCAGCACTTCACCCGGTTGGATCCCTGCGCCGCGTAGATGCGCGAAACTGATCGCATACCAATGATTGTGGGAGCGCGGTACGCCTTTGGGTGTACCTTCGGTACCGGACGTCCAGCAGATCGTGGCGATGTCGTCGGCATCAACGGCGGCGGCTTGGACGGCGTTGTGCAGCTCTGCGATTGACTCTGCATCGAGAGCAGCGGCTTCAAAGGCGGTGGCGCCTGGTGGCGTTTGGGTAGTCGAGGTGGCGCTGCGCAAGCTCAACACCTGAAGCGTCAGTCCATCCTTAGCCAGGTCAGAGCTCAAAGCCAAGGCGATCCCGATCTGGTCAGTGCCTTTGAGCTGATCGATTGTCAGAATGGCTTTCGCATTCGTCAGACGAACGATTTGCTCGAGCTCGTGACGTCGAAATTGCACCGGCACCGGGCTTACAACGATGCCAAGGCGCATGGCGGCGATGTAAAGCAACGGATACTCGGCGATGTTCGGCAGTTGCGTGACGAGCACGTCGTCTTTGCCGAGACCCAACCGCGCGAGACTCAGTGAGTAGCCATCGGCAAGCGACGCAGCAGCCGCGAAACTCAGTCTATTCGCCGGGGTGCCGACGAGGTCTGCGCGATTCGGGGCATCGACGAGGGCGAGACGCTCGGGATTCGCTCGTGCATTTACGTCGAACAGGTCGTGAATGCGGGTGTCGCCCCACCAACCGCGCGCGCGGTAGTCGCGGATTCTCTCTGCTGGAGTCGTACGCACCTCAGAATCCCCCTTGGCTGGTGTGACGTCTCGGGTCAAAGTATAACTGTGGTCTAATTGTGAAAGCGACAAAAGTCGGTTTCAATGGAGGGGCGCATGAACAGACGCGATTGGTTTACCGCAGCACCGGTTGCCGCAGTGGTCATAGGAGGTAGAGATGCCATGGGAGCCACCGATATGAGCGCAACGAGTGGCGTGCACTTTGAGCATGTCAAATCCTTGATCATGGGTTGGCGTCGCAAGGATCTGGCTGCGGTGCTCGAACTCTGTGCGGACGACATCGTGTGGTATTCACACGTGGGCAGCCCGCCGATCGTCGGCAAGACCGCGATGCGAGGCTTCATGGAAAAGCTTTCGGATCAGATGCCGGTCGTGCGCTGGCGCATTTTCCACTATGCCGAGAGTGGGGATGTGGTCTTCACCGAGGGTGTCGATGACTTCACCGCACCGGACGGCAAGACTGTGACGATTCCTTACGCAGGGGTGCTGCGTTTCCGAGGCGGTCAGATCGTTGAGTGGCGCGACTATTTCGATCGCGCGTCCTTCGATCGATTCAAGGCGGGAGAGCCGCCGGCCGAGCACATGAGCGCGCTCATGAATCGACCGGCGCTATTTTGACGGACTCAGCGTCCTGTACTGATAGTCGTGGCGTGCAGCATCTTCGCCATGCGTCTCTCTAGCCCTTTCGGGTCGAGCTGCAAGGCGGCGCGCACGTCCACGGCCATACGATCGGTGTCTAGTTCGTCGATTTTGCGCTCGGCGGCCGTCAGGCCGATGCGGGCAATATCGGCAGGGTTTTCTTTGGCGCCTTGTACATGTGCCGCCATGCGAGTGTCGACGGATCCGACGATCAGTGCGGCAACGTGCGTGCCCTGACTCGCGAGCTCAGCTCGCGCCGAGGTCGACAGCATTCGCGCAGCCGCTTTGGAGGGTGAGTAGGCGCCCATGTTCGGCACGGCGACGATGGCGGCGGCCGAGAGCACGTTGATCACTGCGCCACCGCCGTTGCGTGCGAGCGTCGGTGCGAAGGCGCGAATCAAGGCCAGCGGTCCGAAGAAGTTCACGTCCATTTCGGCGCGCGCATGGGACATGTCTGCAGCGCCAATCAGCAGGTTGTTACTGAAAAGGCCCGCGTTGTTGATCAGCAGATTCACATCGGTGCAGCCAGCGGCGGCGGCTGCAATCTCGGCGGGGTCGGTGACATCAAGTTCAATGGCGACACATCGCCCCGGAAATTCCTGCTCGAGATGAGCTGCAGAGCCGCGATCGCGACTGCCGACATAGACCCGCGCCGCGCCTTTCTCAGCGAGCAATACCCGGACGAAGCCTTCGCCAATGCCACGATTACCGCCGGTGACGAGGGCGACGCAGTTTTCGAGATTCATGGGTTCACAGTTCCGGTTGTTGGTAGAGCCGATCGACATCTGCGGCGCGTCGCAACAGAGCGACGCGTTGGTTGATAGTGCCCTTATCCGACACTTCATGGGCATCGACGCTCGGCGGCTCGCGCAGGATCGCGAAGCTCGTGATGCGCTCACTCGCGCCGCGTCCCTGGTTGAAGCGGTGTAGCCGTGCGGTGATCTCGGCGTCGAGCGCGATGTCACTCACAGCCGTACTCGCGGCTTTGGGCCACACCAGGATCGCCAGGCGATCGCGGTTTTCACCGCAGACGAGGATGTCAGATACGAACGGGGCGAGCGCTTCGATCAACTGTGCACGCAGTCGACCTGCCGACACCCAAGTTCCGCTCGAGAGTTTGAACTCCTCGGCCAGACGCCCCGCAAATTTCAAGCCTTGACCGAGATCGCCCGGGTCGTGCAGCTGTGCGGCATCGCCGGTGCGATAGAAGCCCTCGTCGTCGAAGATCTTGCGATTTTCGTCGGCGCTGAGGCCGAGGTAGCCCGGGGTGATCATCGGGCCTTTGAGGCGCACCTCGTAGCGATCGGCATTCGGTACTAGCTTGAGTGTGAGCCCAGGCATGGGCAGGCCGATACCGACTTCTTCGGTCGGGAAGTAGATCGCCATGCAACCGGAGGAGGTTTCGGTGGCACCGTAACCGGTGGTGAAAAAGATTCTTTCGCCGACTGTATCGACGGCCAGTTGCTGGAAGCGATCGTAGAGCGATTGTGGCAGGCCTGCGCCGCCGTACAAGGCGAGACGCAGACTGCCGAAGAAGCGTCGGCGCAGGTCGTCATCCTTCTCGATGGCGTCAGCCAGCATGGCGTAACCGAAAGGAACGTTGACGTAGAACTTGGGCGCGATTTCCTTGAGATTCTGCAGCGACTCGTCGAAGGCGCCTGGCATCGGACGACCGCCGTCGATGTAGAGCGTACCGCCGCTCGTGAGTGTTCCCATCTTGGTGTAGGCGCCCGAAACATGGTTCCAAGGTAACCAGTCGAGCATGACATCGTCCCAGCCGGCGGTCGCACCCAGTACTTGCTGGCCTTGGGCGAGGTTCGAGGCGAGCATGCGTTGCGTCTGGATCACCGCTTTCGGCAAACTCGTGCTGCCGGAGGTGAGCATGTATAGGGTGGGTTCGTCGGGCTCAATGGTCTCGATCGACTCGGCCACGGCCGCCGTGATGGCGGTGGCGAGCACACTCGCCGTGGCAAACCGTTCGCCGCTGCCAACGAGACGCGTGATCGCATCGGGGTTGTCAGTGATGATCGCCGCATCGCCGAAGTCGACGTTCTCCAAGGCTTTTTGATACAGCGCCGTCTGCTCAGCAAACACAACCGCGGGTCGTACCAATTGGATGACATGCTTGAGGCGACCATAATCTCCGCCCATCAGGGCGTAATTGACGCTGACCGGGCAAGCGGGGATGCGCGCGCTCATCGCACCGTATTTGATGATCGCGTGCGCGATGGAGTTGCCGGAGAGGATTAGGACCGAGCGCTTCCGGTCGATACCTCTTGCCAGTAGCCAGGCCGCGACGGCCTGCGCGCGTGAATTGATTTCGGCGTAGCTCGCGTGAGTCCATGGAGCATTTTTTCCACCGCGTCGCTCAGCTAAATAGGTCTTTTCCGGGTGACGGGCTGCTCGCTGGGCCAGCACCTTCGGCAAGTTGCTGAGGTAACTCGCGAGCGGCAGTTCGGGCGTGACCAGAATGCAGCCATCGGCGCGACGCTCGATTCGCATCGCAGACGATGGAAAAAAAGTTTTTTTGAACGGCGCGTTCGGGCGAGTCATTCGAGCACCTCAAAAGCGCTCGTACGACGGGTCGGTCTCTCCCTTGCTACCCATGCGCATGCCAGGCTGACCCGGTATGAACATGCCGCCGACCCAGCCTTCGCGTGACGGAGTGTCTCGGTTCCAATCGAAGATGGTGCGGCGATGAGCGATCTTCCACTCGCCTTGGCGTCGCTCAAAGCGATCAATCAGACGACCGCCGGTGAAGGTATCGAAGCGTTCGCCGTTGATATTCATGCGCGCCAGCGTCACGAGATAGGTCTCGACATAAGCGAGATCGTCGGTGACGAAGTCGAAGTGGGTGTTGCCGAGCACGTGCTGCATCGAGTCCATCAGTCGAATACGTGGAATGGCGCCATCGACATATTCGTACGCGTTTCCCGTGTAGCGACCACCGTGCTCCTCGATGGCATCGGGGTGGTAGCAACTTTTGAGTAGCGGGCCATCGCCGCGATCCACGCCGCGGGCGTATTTGGAGAGCACCTCACGGATCGCTTCCTTGTCCAAGAGACGCGCCAAGCGCGGATCGAGATCGTTCATGCAATGCGCCCCCTCACGGCGGGTATGATGACCCGCAACTTTCATTGCAAGACTGACAAGGAAACGCACCCATGGTCAAGGACCCTCGATGTGAAGGTCGTGTCGTCATCGTCACGGGAGCGGGCGCCGGACTCGGACGTGCGTACGCGCTGCACTTGGCGAGTCTCGGTTGGCGTGTCGTCGTCAATAATCGTAATCGAGCATCGAGTGCGGATGCCGTGGTGTCGGAGATACGCGCGAGTGGCGGTGAGGCGATCGCGCAGTACGACGATGTGTGCAGCGAGGGCGCAGGCGCGCGGATGCTGCAGACGGCGCTCGATGCCTGGGGACGACTCGACGCGCTCGTCAACAACGCCGGGGTGGATCAGCACGCGCCCTTCCACAAGATCAGCCTCGAGGATTTTCGGCGAATCTTTGCGATCAACTTCGAGGGGACCGTGGCGATCACGCACGCGATCTACCCGCATCTGCGCGCTCAAGGATCAGGGCGGATCGTCGTGTCGGTTTCGAGCGCGGGATTGCATGGACTGCACGGACTCTCGGCCTATGCGGCATCCAAAGCCGCTTTGATTGCATTTATGCGCAGTCTGGCTGCCGAGGCGGCTCCAAAGGGAGTCCTGGTGTCGGCCATCGCCCCTTACGCGGCCACCCGCATGACCGAGCCCCACTTGAACGACGAGCTGCGCGAGCGGATGTCGGTCGCGAGTGTGGTGCCGTTTCTCGCCGGCCTGATTCACCCTGAAGCGACCGCGTACGGGCAGACGTGGGTCGTGGGTGCGGGCTGGGCGCGCCGAGCTTCGAGTGTCGAGTGGGGACGGGGCCACGCTGTACCTACGGCTTCGATGCCGATAATCGCCCGTGCGGCGGACGTTGCGTCATCGCCACCACAGGAGTACGCGGATGCCTTGGCCGCTCACGCCGATTTTTTGGTTTGCGCGCAACAGGGCTTGCATCGGGTCGGCGGAGGGGAGTAGCCTCAGAGTCCGAAAGGTTCCGTTATGCAAGTCAGCGCGGTGGGTCTAGGTGATCTGCCGCACAGGGTTGCTCGAAGTACCTACATCAAAAACGTCATTTGGGGGACAACAGCATGACGCTTCGCAATCGCCGTTGGATTCGCTCGGGCACGACACCCGTCGCTGCGGCCATCATCGTGGCTTTGACGGCCACATCGACTCCTTCCTATTCGCAAGGCCTCGAAGAAATCGTGGTGACCGCACAGCGTCGTGAGACCGCGCTGCAAACGACGCCGATCGCGATCAGTGCCTATGGCGGTGCCGCCTTGGCCGACGCCAAGGTGTTCTCGGCGGGCGATCTCGCGGCCACAGTGCCGGCGTTTTCATTGACAGCGGGCACGCCGCTCGATATTGAGCTGAATATCCGCGGTATCACCAACACGCGTCTTGACTCGCCCTCGGCTGACCCCTCGGTAGGCACCTTCGTCGATGGCATTTACATGGGTCGTACGGGTGACCTGAATTACGATTTCTACGACCTTGAGCGTGTTGAGGTCATTCGTGGTCCGCAGGGCGTGCTACTCGGTAAAAACGTGGTAGGCGGCGCACTCAGCATCATGACTGCCAAGCCGAAGTTTGATCAGTCCGGCTCGCTCACCGTTGGTTACGGCAACTACCAGTCAAAGCTCGTTAGCGGCTACGTCACGGGTGGCATGACCGATTCGGTAGCGGGTCGATTCTCGTTCCAGTACCGCGATCGGGATGGGTTCGGGTACGACAAGTTGCATGATCGCGACGTCGAAGATCTCTCGTCGGTGCAGATGCGCGCTCAGTTCCTCTACGACCCGGAGGGCTCGGATTGGACCGTACGCGGCATTTTCGGGTTCTACAAAGACAACACTAACGGTGTGAACGTAGTGGCGGTCGAGGGCGGTACGCCGAGCTGCGAAACCAGCTACTTGCGGACCAACTGCACGCGCCCTTGGAGCAACCTGCGCGCTTATCTCGGCTTGACCGATCCGCGTGTGAACGTGGCGACAAGCGTACAGTACAAGGGTGACGCGACGCCGACGAGCCAATTCATGCGTCGCGATGGTTTCGCCGTGACGCTCGATGTGCAGCGCGACTTTGAAGGCTTCACCTTCAACTCGCTCACGGGCTATACGAATGGTGAGAGCGCGCAGCTGTATGATCAGACTGGCGCTGGCCCCGAGGCACTCGGCTGGAGTATCACCAACTGGCAAGCCTACATGACGTACATGAACAACCGGTACGGTACCCGTCCTGCGGTATCCAACAACGGTCAGTTCTTGTTTGCGCAGCCGGTGGCTGAAGCTGTCGATGCGACGCAGCTCAGCCAAGAGTTCCGTTTGACCTCGGCCAACACCGATTCGAAGCTCGACTGGATCGTCGGTGCGTACTTTAAGAAGGACGAAATCGACAAGACGGACCGCTTCATCGGTGAGAACTTCCTCGGTTCTTTGCTGCCGGGCGGTAACAATCCGCTGTCGACCCTCTCAGGCGAGAACAAGTGGATCAACCAGGGCGAAATCGAGAACGCAGCGGCGTTTGCGAGCCTGGGTTACAAGCTGACCGAGACGGTCAAGATCAGCGCGGGTCTTCGCTATACCCAAGACAAGAAGTCCGGCTCGGTCCAGGGTATCGTCGTCGAAACAGGCGATCGCTTCAGCCCGAACGATCCGCGCCCGAACGTGACCATCGAAGGCCTCTGTCGTCGTCCGGACGGCACGGTCGTCAGCCCGACGCCCGCGGCTTGTGCGGCGCCGAACAAGTGGGTGTACGAGGAGGGAAGCGGCTTCACAACGCCGTATTCGGCTAAGTGGAACGAGTCGACGCCGCAGGTGACGATCGATTGGTCGCCGAGCGAGAACACGTTCGTTTATGCCACCGTCGCCAAAGGCTTCAAGGGTGGCGGTTTCGACGATACGCCGGCGAATCCGGCGCAGGCGTCCACCCCGTTCGATCCTGAAGAGGCGACCAACTACGAAGTCGGCTTCAAGACCACGCTGCTCGATCGTCGCATGCGCTTGAACGCGTCGGTCTTCAAGATGGACTACAAAAATCTGCAGGTCACGCAGACGAACGCAGCCTGTCTTTGCAATCTGACCGACAACGCGGCGAGCGCCGATATCAAGGGCATTGAGGCGGAGTTGGAGTTCCTCGCGACCGACGCGCTGCGTCTGTCGCTCGGCGGCTCTTACGTCGATACCGAATACGTCGACTTCCTCGAGTCGGCCATCAACCCGACGACCGGTACCCGTCTCAATAGTTCGGGTAACCGACTGCAGCGCACTCCGGAGACGCAAGTGAGCGTCGGGCTCGACTACACCACGGGCTTCGGTTCTTATGCTGACGCCCTGAAGTTCAGCCTGAACTACAACTGGCAGAGCGATCTGTTCTGGGCGACCGACAACATCGCCACGGAGCCTTCCTACGGCTTGCTCGATGCGCGCATCCAGCTCGCACCGAAAGATGCCGATTGGTCGGTGTCGCTCTGGGGCAAGAACCTCTCGGATGAGCTCTATCGTGTAAACATCATCCCGTTCTTCGGCGAGGAAGTGTCGCAGTTCGGTCCGCCGCGGACCTACGGTCTCGACATCGCTTGGAAGTTCTGATGATCTGATCGAGAAGGCGGGGTGCTCATCTAGGGCACCCCGCCTTTTTCTTTGGGGCTGATTATTTTAGCCCTCTGTTTGAGCCCTCTATTTGAGGTGATGCCATGGCTGAAGTGACCGCGATCTGCCGCTTTTGTCACGCGACCTGTGGCCTGGTCGCAACGCTCGAAAATGGACGTATCAGCAAGCTCATTGGCGATCTCGATAACCCGATGTACACGGGTTATAGCTGCATCAAGGGACGCAACTACCACGAGTTTCACGCATCTCCCGATCGCATCTTGAAACCGCTGCGGCGTAATTCGTGTGGTGATTTCGAGCCGGTCGAGAGTGGTGAGGCGCTTGTCGAGATCGCCGCGAAGACGCGAGCGATCTTGGAGCAATACGGGCCGCGCTCGATCGCGATGTACGGCGGCACGTTTAGTCACTTTTGTCCCGCGGGTGTGATGCTGCGCGAAGCGTTCATGGACGCGATCGGCTCGCCGATGCGCTTCTCGAACGCCACTATCGATCAGCCCGGCAAACCGATCTCCATGGCGCTGCACGGCAAGTGGGGCGCAGGTCCGCAAGATTTTGCCGAAGCGGATGTCTGCCTGCTCGTTGGCGCCAATCCGCTGGTATCGATGTGGGGCGGTATCCCCTCGTTCAATCCCGCGCGACGCTTGCACGAGGCGCGCAAGCGAGGCTTGCAGCTGATCGTCATCGATCCGCGCCGATCGGAGACCGCGCGCAAGGCCGATCTGCATCTGCAGTGTCTGCCGGGGCAGGATGCGCCGCTCCTTGCGGCGATGTTGCGGGTGATCATCGAAGAAGGTCTCTACGACCGGGCTTTCGTCGAGGCAGAAACAGCAGGCTTCGCGCAGTTGCGTGAGACCGTGGCGGCCTTCTTGCCTGAACGGGTTGCTGCCGTCGCAGGCGTAGCCGCTGACGATATCGTCACGGCGGCGCGAATGTTTGCCGCGGCGAAACGAGGTAACGCGACCAGCGGCACGGGCCCGAGCATGGCACCCCATGGCGTCTTGATGGATTACCTCGTGCTCGCCCTCAATACGATTTGCGGACGCTGGGTCAAAGCCGGTGAGCGTATGCCGAATCGCGGTGTGCTCTTCCGACAGTTCTCAGGCGTGGCACGCGCCGAGAAACCGCGTTCGGCCGCCGGTTTTGGGGAGGCGCTGCGGGTGCGTGGTTTGACTGATACCGCAGCGGGCTTACCGACCGCCGCGCTGGCCGACGAGATTTTGACGCCGGGCGAGGGGCAGGTACGAGCGCTGTTCGTGATCGGTGGTAATCCGTTGCTGTCGTGGCCGAATCAAGCAAAGACGCGTCGCGCACTCGAGTCGCTTGAGTTGCTGGTTGTCGTTGATCCGATGCTCTCAGCGACGGCTCGACATGCGGATTACGTCATTGGACCGCGTTTCGGTTTCGAGTCACCTGCGATCACCTTTGGAAACGAAGGGATTACTGTCTATGGCTTGTCGCTCGGTTACCCTGAACCCTATGCGCAGTATCAACCTGCGTTGATCGAACCGCCCGCAGGGAGCGATGTGCTCGAAGATTGGCGTATCTTCTTTGAGATCGGCAGACACATGGGTATGCCGCTCGCGTTTCGCGGCCACCCATTCGACATGGCATCGCCGCCGACGACCGATCAACTGCTCGAGACCTTCGTTGCAAAGAGTCGGGTGCCGCTCGAGGAGATCAAGCGGCATTCGCATGGTGCGATTTTCCCGGATCCGAAACCGCTTGCGGACTCGAAACCGTTTGATTGGCCGTATCGGCTGCAGCTTGCGGCTGCCTCCATGATGCAGGAGTTGACGGCGGTGGCCGCTACGTTAACGGTCGCGGCTGCGCAGATCGACCGCGACTACCCTTGGTTGCTCGTGACGCGACGCGAGCATGCCGTCTACAACTCGGTAGGTCAGCGTCTACCCGCGTTGCGCAAACGACTCTCGCACAACCCCGCATATGTACATCCTCTGGACGCAGGCGCGCTCGGACTACTCGATGATATGCCGATCGAGATCGAATCGCGCCACGGACGTACTCGGGCGCGAGTGCGTTTAGCGGACGACATTAGACGCGGCGTGATTTCTTTGGCGCATGGGTTCGAGGATGCGAACCCGGCAGCGCTCATCGACGATGCGAACGATTTCGATGCCTTGAGCGGTCTACCGCGCATGAGCGCCATCCCGGTGCGCATCCTGCGCGCCGCCGCTAGCTGAAACTCGCACGTGTCGCTAAAGCGCGCGTCGTCCGGGTCCTAGAGGCGTTCGCGTCTGAGTCGAATACCCGCTTTTTCCCGATCCCAGGTGTCGGCCGTGACGCCCTCGTCGCGGAAGACGACCTTGCGCGGTTTGTTGGTCTCGGTCTTCGGGATCTCGTTCACGAGCCGTATGTAACGCGGGATCATGAAGTAGGCGAGCAATGGCGAGAGAAACTCAATGAGTTTTGCCATATCGAAAGGCTCGCCCGCTTTGGGCTTGATCACGGCGAGCACGTCTTGCTCGGCTACTTCGTTGGCCACACCGACGACGACCACTTCATCGACTTGCGGAAATTGTCGGATCGCATTTTCGACTTCGAACGAAGAGATGTTTTCGCCGCGACGGCGGATCGTGTCTTTGATGCGATCGACGAAGTAATACTTGCCTTGCTCGTCTTGGCGGAAGAGGTCGCCGGTGTGGAACCAGCCGTTGCGCCAAGCACGCGCCGTAGCGTCGGGCAGGCCGTCGTATCCCGCGTTCATGTTCCACGGGATATCACTGCGACAGATGAGTTCGCCGATCTGCCCGCTCGGGACCTCGATATCGTTCTCGTCGACGAGACGACACTCGATGCCGCTACGCGGCCAGCCGCAGCTGCCATCGGGCGGCGCGTTCATGTCGGTCATCAAGGGCGTGGACACTTCGGTCATGTTGAAGCCGGTGAGGTAGTCGAAGCCGAAGCGCTTGGCGAACGCGATGGTCTCCTCGTTCACTGGGAACATCGTGATGTACTTGAGCGGATTGTCGGCATCATCCGCACGCGGCTCGGCTTTCGAGAGAAACGCCGCCATGACGCCGATCAGACCCGAGGTGGTGCTGCATTGACCCTCGCGCACCTGATTCCAGAACTGGGTGGTGCTGAAGCCCTCGACCAGATAGAAACTGCCCGAGCGTACGAGTGCGCAGGTGATCGAACTTGTACCGCCCACATGGAACATCGGCAGGTTGATCAGGATGCACTCGCCATCCTGCAGATAGCCGTAGTTCACGACGGCGGTGGTATATCCCTGCAGATACGGCGAGAGCACGCCCTTGGATGGACCGGTCGTGCCGGAGGTGTAGATGATGCTCTGGATATCCCAGTGCTCGATCGGAGTGCTGTCGTCGAGCGCGTTCGAATCGCCTTGCAGCGCGTCGACGTCTGTCAAAACCTGCTGCAGTGTCGGCGTTTGCAGCCCTTGCAGACGTTGTGTGAGGCTCGGATGCGCAAGCATCACCGAACCGCCCGCGGCATTGATCACGTGCTCGAGCACCTTGCCCTTGTAGGCGGTGTTCAACGGGACGTAGATGGCTCCCAAATAGTTGATGGCAAACCATGCGAGTACGATGGGCTTGCCGCTCGGCAGCCAGACGAAGACGCGATCTCCTTTGCGCACTCCGCGCGCCTGCAAGCCTTGAGCGAGACGGCGAACCTCATCGCGACAAGCGGCGTAGGACCATTGTGTGCCATCCTCGAAGCGCGCGAAGCGGCGATCAGGGAAGCGAGCGGCTCGGCTATCGAGCATGTATTTGAGGACGCAGTCCTCGCGCGCGGGGGTGATGGTGTTGAACCACACCGGACGATTTTGGGCACTCATTCGGTTGCTCAAGGCTGCAGTTGCTTCATCAACGTGGCCATATCGAAGTAATCGCGCCACGAGCACACTTTGCCATCGCGAAAACGAAACACGGTCATGAAGGGCAGACTGATTGGCTTGCCCTCCTTGACGTAGTTCTCGACGCCTTCGAGCATGCCGATATCACCCTCGACCACGATGGCGTGGATGTCGTAGCGCTTGTTCGTCATGCCTTTGGCGAACTTGTCGAGAAACTGCACGACGGCGTGTTTCCCGACCAGGTCTTTACCCGGCATGATGCCCGCGACCACATCGTCGGTGCACAGCGCCATCACGGCGGTAACGTCGTCTCTGACCCAAGCAGCGTAGTACTCGCGGATGGTCTCGGTGTGACTCATGTGTCGTCCCCTCTTGCGTCGATGCGACGCTGCAGTCAGGATAGAAGTATTATGTTCTGTTGTGCAAGTCACCGGAGCCTTGGCGGGAGGGGGAATCAATTTGGCTCGTGTGCAAATGCCCACGGTGGATCAGGTGCGTGAGCTGCCGGAGCTCGTACGCCATGTCGTACCCGCGTCTTGGGAGGACCTCAACGGTCACGTCAACGTCCAGCACTACACGGCGCTGTACGACATGGCCGGCTATCCGTTCATGGACATGATGGGGATCAGTGCCGAATACGTGCGTGACAGCCGCGTCGGCATGTTCGACCTCGAGCACCACATCTGGTTTCTCGACGAGATGCACGTGGGCGATGTGGTCACGGGGCACGCCTGCCTCGTGGCGCGAGGTCCGAAGCGGGTGTTGTCAGTGATGTTCATCATCGACGAAACACGTCACCGCCTCGCGAGTGTGCTCGAGGTGGTGTCGACCACAGCCGACCTCGATGCACGCCGCACAATCGCGATACCCGAGCCGTTGGCAAAATGTATCGACGAGCTGATCACGGAGCAGAATTCACGCAGCTGGAAGGCACCGAGTAGCGGTTCCTTGAGCGTCTAGGGGAGGGTTTATGGAAATGCATCAAGCCTTGATCGATTTGTTCGTGGTGGTCGCGTCCTACATCATGATTTCGTTCATCGTGGTGTGGATCATCGGTCTTGCGATCAAAGACTCGAGCATCGTCGATATCTGGTTCGCGCCCTGTATCGGCATTGCCGCAGTGATTGGTTACTACTTGGCTGACGGTGCCGAACCACGCCGTGAGTTGGTGATGATACTCGCAGTTTTGTGGGCAGCACGGCTCGGCGGCTATCTGCTCTGGCGTAACTGGGGTCATGAAGATCGGCGTTATGCGCGTTTGCGTCAGCACGTCGAGTCTCAGGGCAAGAGCTATGCGTGGCACAGCCTCATCCATGTGAACATCTATCAAGGCATCACGGTGGTGATCATCGCGATTCCCTTCATATTTGCACAAGTGGCAACGGAGCCGGTCGAGCTCGGAATCCTGGCGTACATTGGCTCCGTGCTGGTGCTCTTCGGTATCGCGTTCGAAGGGATGGCGGATCTGCAACTCACGCGCTTTCGTTCGAACCCCGCCAATCAAGGTCGGGTTCTCGATACAGGCCTATGGCGCTATTCGCGCCATCCGAACTATTTCGGCGAGTGCTGCGTGTGGCTTGGCTTCGGGTTGATTTCGACCGAAGTGCCTTGGGGGTGGATCGGACTTGCTTCGCCCGCATTCATGATGTGGGCGATCCTCGGCATGATGGGCAAGGAATTGCTCGAGCGCCGCATGTTGAAGAAGCGCCCTGAATATCAGGATTATGTGCGGCGGACGAGTGGCTTCTTCCCCTTGCCACCGCGCGATTGACTGCGTTTGCGGCGTGGCGTCGAGTCGATGATCACTTCGACGTCGTGCGGGTGGATCACCTCGCCGCAGCTGCCGCAGACCAAATGCGTTTTAAGCCGGTGATCACAGCGCTTGTGGGTCATCTTGATGCTCGGACCGTGCGGCGAGGGCATCCAGCGCGAGCCCCACTCGTGCAGCGCCAAAGAGAACGGGACCAGGTCGAAACCTTTCTCCGTGAGTCGGTATTCGTAGCGGGGCGGCTTGTCTTGATACAGATGCTGTTTGATGACGCCTGCCGACAGCAAGAGTCGCAGACGATCGGCGAGAATGTTGGTCGCGATACCGAGTACGGAGTTGATATCGTCGTAGCGATGCAACCCAAAGAAAAGCGCAGCGAGCAGCAGTGCGGTCCAACGATCGCCCACGGTGTCGACCGCGTGAAACATGGTGGTATCGACGCCCTCGGCGTGGCGTGTGGCCGTAGCGCTTTTGCGCCGTCTCGGCGTGCGTTCCGTCGCAACCGGGTGTCGTGCGCCGGGGCCTGCCGTCGACGAGATGTCTTGCAGGCGCACCGGTTCGTCGCAACGTACGCAAGTGAGCGTCGGGTCGAGATTGTCACCGCAGCGGCGATGTTGGATGCGCGGCGGCAGGCCGTGTTCACCCGCCCAGCGATGTTCCCAAGCCCACATGCACAGGGCTACCGGATAGAAATCGAGGCCCTTCTCGGTCAGGCGATATTCGAGACGGCTCGGGGCCTTGCCATAGGGCACTCGGTACAACACGCCGTATTCGACGAGCGCGTTCAGACGTGCGGTCAGCGTGCCGCGCGCGGCTCCGGTGCGACGCCTAAGATCTTCGAAGCGGCGTACCCGCAAGAAGGCGTCGCGCAGAATGAGGAACGACCATCGATCGCCGATCGCCTCGAGTGCGCGCGAACCCTCGCCACTGCGCAGCAGATGGCGGATCGTCTCAATGTTTTGTGGCAACTTGCTGCGCTGCATAAAGGGCCGCAGTTTAACACCCGAGGAGTGAGCAACCGATGAACTGGCAGCAACTGAAGAAAATCTTGGCGTTCTACGGCCGCTTTACATTGAGTTTCACCCAAGTGGGTTATCTCGCGCGGCGAGTGTTTTGGTCAAAGTTCGTGCCCGATTTTCGAGGCCAGCGTTGGCTCGTTACCGGCGGTTCGGGTGGCTTGGGGCGGCAGATGGTACTTGAGGCGCTGCGTGGCGGCGCGACCGTGGTCGCGGCTGCGCGCAGTGAGGGTAAGCTCGCCGAACTGCGCGCGGAGGTCGAGGCGTCGGGTTTGACGGGTCTTGAGACCGAGTGCCGCGACTTCACCTCTACGGCTGATACCGAGCGCTTGATCGAACGTCTCGTGGCTCGGGGTCAGCGGTTCGATGCGCTGATGAACAACGTCGGGGTGCTTAATGACGACCTCATCGTTACGAGCGAGGGACGAGAGGCGTCGTTCGTCTCCAATCTGTTGTCGCACTATCAGCTCACCGAGGCGCTGGTCGCCAAGCAGTTGATCGGTAATGGCAGCGTGGTCGTCAACGTGACCTCGGGTGGTGGCTACAACGTGCCCCTGATGACCGGCACGATGAACGTGACGGATCCGAAGCGTTACAACGGTACCGTGGCCTATGGGTTTCACAAGCGCGCACAGATGGTGCTGAATCAGCACTGGCGCGACACCTACGGTGCGCGGGGCATCGACTTTTTTGTCATGCATCCGGGCTGGGCAGATACGGCGGGCGTGCAGCGATCATTGCCGCGTTTTCGCAAGATTCTCAAATCCATCTTGCGCGATGCCGAGTCAGGTGCCGACACGGCGATTTGGCTCGCTGCCAAACGACCGCCACAACCCGAGGAGGAGTCGGTGTGGTTTGATCGCGCCGTACGCACGGCCCACGTCTATCCGCATACGCGTGCGACGCGCGAAACGCCGCAGTCGTTGGTGGCGTGGCTCGAGGCCGAGTTGGCGCGTGGTCCGCGCTAACTCAGCCTGCCCGCTACTTCGCTCTCAAGGGGCAACGTAGACGGATTTGCCGCGCGAGATCGTCTCTAGCACTCGTAGCTGCAGCAGGTTCTCGGGATCCATGCCGAGAGGATCCTGATCGACGATCACGAAGTCGGCTTGCTTGCCTGCGGT
>SXGQ01288275.1_pt1 | contig 20774 bp, 14 predicted proteins | sample 3178371 | NCBI WGS metagenome assembly SXGQ01 (sample SAMN11356859, study PRJNA531348) | freshwater metagenome | isolation source: freshwater sample F1-20 | place: China: Fuxian Lake, Yuxi | collected 2017-12-25 | reverse complement strand
TCGGCGAAGGGCGGTAAGTTGTGCTGTTTGGTTTTGGCGAGCGGGGTGGTCGCAGTGGAATTCAGGCTGCCGCGCTACAAACAACGACCGACCGCTAGACTGAACGAAAGTGCAAGTGCAAGTGCCAGTTTCCCCGGCTCTCCGGTGCAACTGGATGATGCACCTTGGCGGGGAATTTAGATGACCGTGGTTGACCGTGTCTACTTTGCGGAGCTGATTGCCCGCAATCGAGTTTTGGAGTAGCACCTGTACCCGGGCAGCGCATTATCGTGATGCGCGTAATTTATTTCGTTGCGCGCTGCCCCACATGTTCACGATCACGCCTGCCGCCTAGACAACTCACCGCTCCGCGCTCACGGGGTCTCCTTCTCGATGATCAGGTTGCCGGTATCGTCCACCCGCACAGCGAAGCCGGGGTGGACGACTGTAGTCGAGTCGAATTCCTCGATCACTACCGGCCCCACAAGCGCCGTGTTTGCTGGCAGCGCGTAGCGGTCGAAGATCGGGCAGTCAAGGTAGTCTCCGGCTTCGGCAAAGTACACGGGCCGCCGCTGCTTTGGCACCACCAGCCCACCAGTGTCGAGTTGGCGCGGCTGCGGCTTCGCGATCCTGCCTATACTTGTCAACCGCAGGCTAACGATCTCGACTGGCTCGGCAGGCGCGTTGAATCCGTAGGTGCGCTCGTGCTCTGCGTGGAAGCGCTGTAACAGACCCTCACCGGCCGGGATGGTCAGCTCGTAGCTTTGGCCCACGTAGCGCAGGTCGGTCTGCCTGACGAACTCGACCGCGTCCGCGGTGACCCCCTCTCGCTCGAGCTCCTCCCTGCCACGCTGCTCCAGTTGCACAAACGTTGCCTCGGCTTGCGCGGCGTCGAGCGTGTCCAGCCGGCGCATGATCGTCGTGGCCGCGTCGCGCTTAAGGTCGGTCGTCAGCAGGCCTGTAGCTGAAAAGATACCGGGACTGCGAGGAATCAATAAAGTTGGCATCCCGGCGTCACGTGCTAGCGCGTTCGCGTGCACAGGGCCGGCACCGCCGAATCCCACGAGCACGAAGTCACGGGGGTCGTAGCCGCGCTGCACGGAGATCAGGTGCAAGGCGTTGACCATCGCCGCGTTTGCAATCTCAATGATCCCGTGTGCCGCCTCGGTCACGCTCAGTCCAAGCTGCATCGCGCAGCGCTCACTGATCGCACGCGCCGCACCTTGGACGTCCAAGCCAATCTCGCCGCCGAGGAAGTAATCCGGATTCAGCCGTCCGAGCACGACATTGGCATCGGTCACAGTCGGTTCGACACCACCGCGCCGGTAGCAGACCGGCCCTGGATCAGCTCCGGCGCTTTGTGGTCCGACACGCAGCAAACCCCCAGAGTCTACCCAGGCAATCGAGCCGCCTCCGGCCCCGATCTCGACGAGGTCGACTACTGGCGTTCGCACCGGGTACCCCGAAAGCGACAGACCGCCGACTCCGGCACTTGCATGCCCGCCCACGTTGTAATTTTTCGTTACTGAGGGGCGTCCGTCCCGGATCAAGCCGACCTTGGCCGTCGTGCCACCCATGTCGAAGGAAAGGATGTCCGGCAGGCCGAGCGTCTCACCCAGATAGGCGGAGGCGATCACGCCGGCTGCCGGGCCTGACTCGACCATGAACACGGGCCTTCGGCGGGCCGCCTCGGAACTGAAGACGCCGCCGCTCGACTGCATCACGAGCAGTTTTGCATGTACACCTGCAGCCACGAGACGGCTCTCAATCCGCTCGAGATAGCGCTCTACAACAGGGCGAATAACCGCGTTGATCACAGTCGTCGAAGCGCGCAGGTACTCGCGAAACTCCGGTGCGACCTCGGCCGACAGCGAGATCGGGATGCCCGGCAGCTCCTCCGCCAGAATTGCGCCGACCCGCTGCTCGTGCTTCGGGTTGATATACGAGTGCAGTAGGCAGACGGCGATCGACTGCACCTCCTCCCGCCTCAGGATCTCCGCGGCCGCGTGCACGGACATTTCGTCAAGCGGCAGTAGCACCTCGCCCATAGGGCCAAGCCGCTCGCGTACGACAACAGCGCGGTCGCGCGGGACGAGAGGCTTCGCCTTCTCGAACTGCGTGTCGTACAGCGTTGGACGCACCTGCCGAGCGATCTCCAGCAGGTCACGGAAGCCAGCGGTAGTGACGAAGCCGCTCCGTGCAATTTTTCCCTCAATGATTGCGTTGGTTGCCACCGTGGTTGCGTGCACAACGAAACTGACTTGAGTTGCATTGACGTTGCCCGCAGTGAGAGCGCGGTCAACCGCCTGCATGAACCCCTCCGACGGGTCAGAGGGAGTCGTCAGCACCTTCGCAATCGAGATGTTGCCGCTTTCCTCGTCGATCAGAGTGGCATCGGTGAATGTCCCGCCAATGTCGACAGCAATCCGTACGCTCATACAGCCCTCCTCAATACTGCGGTGACCGCTTCGTCAAGCTGGCGGTCCCTGACGGCAACACGGTAGATTTCGCAGGCGCGCTCCACGCTGACCTTGCCCTCCATTACGTCGCGCAGGACACGCTCGGGCTCGCGCTCCTCGGGCGGACCGTAGCCACCGCCGCCACAGGTGCGGATGCTGATAACGTCACCAGGCACAAGCTCGAGCGTCGTCTTCGAGCCTAGCCGCGTCTCGCCTCCGGCGCGAATCAACATGTACTCAGCTATGCGCCCATCATGGCCGCCGAACGCGCCCCAAGGGCCGAACCGGTCGCGATCGGCAAGGATCGTGAACGTTGTGTGGAGATCGAAGCGGTAGTCCTTGCGGAGCCCAAGCCCGCCCCGGTAGCGCCCCGGGCCCTCCGAGTCCTCGACCAGCGCCAACCCGTCTATGCGCACCGGATAGTTCAGCTCGGTTTCCTCGACCGGTGCGTTCTCGGTATTCTGCCCGTGCGCTTGCACCGCGTCGGGACCGTCGCTCGCCCAACGGCCACCATACCCGCCGGCGAACGTGTCGTAGAAACATGTGTAGCTACCAGCGGCAACATCAAGCGAACCGAAGCCTGCTTGGCACATCATCGCCTTCGTACCCGCAGGCAGCCGCTCCGGGAAAGCGGGCAGCAGCGCGCGGAAGATGACGTCTGCGAGGCGCGTTTGCGTTTCCCAGCCGCCGACGACCGGCGCCGGCCACGTGCAGTTTGTGACGGTGCCTAACGGCGCCTCGAGACTAACGAGACGGTAAAAGCCGTCGTTCACGGGCAGATCAGGATCGACCAGACACTTGAGCGCATAAGCGCAAGCCGAGAAGGTCATCGCGGAAGTGGAGTTTACCGGTGCGCGTCGCTGCGGGTCGGACCCTGTGGTGTCGAAGTGGACACCGGTGGAGCCAATCTCGACACGAACGCGCAGGCGCACCCGCTCGTTGGTGTACCCGTCGTTGTCGACGAAACCCTCGGCTTCGAAAACGCCGTGCGGCAGAGCGGCGAGCTCCATTAGCGTGCGTCGCTCCGTGTACTCGAGCAGCTCCGCCATCGTGGTCACAATCGCGTCGCGGCCCCGCAGGGCGACGAGCGCCTGCACGCGACGGATACCGGTTGCGTTCGCAGCCATCTGTGCGCGAAAGTCGCCCGCCGTCTCGTGCTTGGAACGGATCTGAGCCAGGATCAGACTGAACACGTCTTGCACGATCAGGCCACCTTTGACTACCTTAACGGGCGGAATGATCACACCCTCCTGGAATACTTCCCGGAACGCTCCAATACTCGCAGGCGCTCCGCCGCCGACATCGACGTGATGCGCCAGGTTCGCAACGTATCCGATAAGCTCGCCCTCATAGTGCACTGGAGAAATCAGGCTGATGTCATTGAGGTGCACACCGCTTGGGTACGGGTCGTTCGTTACAATCACATCACCTGGCCACAGGTTCTCGGTGCCAAATTCGCGTACGGCGCGGGGGATCTGCTTGACCATCGAGCCAAGATGCACCGGCTGCGCAAACCCCTGTGCCACCAACCGCAGCTCGCGGTCAAAGAACGCACATGAAAAGTCCGACCGCGTCTTTATATTTGTCGAGTACGCGCTCCGCTTCAGGGTCAGCGCCATCTCGTCCGTAGCCGCAACGAGCGCGTTCCGGATCACCTCGAACGAAATCGCATCAACCGTCATCCTCGCAGCTCCGCCGTTGCTGCTTCGTCGAGCTTGCGATCTGCGACAATCACTTTGTAGACGGAACGGGCGCGCTCAACGCTGACCTTCCCCTCGAGCACGTCCCGGAGCACGTGCCTCGGGTCTCGCTCGCCGGGCGGGCCGTAGCCGCCACCGCCGCAGGTGCGGTAGCTGACGACGTCGCCGGGCTCGATCTCGACCGTGGCCTTGGCGGAGAGGGTCTGCTCCCCGCCGTCCCGGATGAGCACGTACCGGGCGGGCCTGCCGTCGTACCCGCCGAAGGCGCCCCAGGGGCCCCGTACGGTCCGGTCGGCGAGCACGGTGAACGTCGTGGGCCGGTCGAAGTGGAAGTCTTTGCGCAGCCCGAGCCCGCCGCGGAAGCGCCCGGGCCCGTCGGAGTCCTCCACGAGCGAGAGGCGCGCCACGCGCACCGGGTAGTTCAGCTCTGTCTCCTCCACCGGGGCGTTCTCGGTGTTCTGTCCGTGCGCCTGCACGGCGTCCGGGCCGTCGCTCCGCGAGCGCGCGCCATAGCCGCCGCCAAGGGTCTCGAGGAAGCAGGTGTACTCGTTCGTCACGGGATCGACGCCGCCGAAGCCGGCGTGGCACATCATCGCTTTCGTGCCCGCGGGCAGCCGGTTGGGCAGAGCCGGTAGGAGCGCGCGGAAGATCACGTCGACGAGGCGGGTCTGCGTCTCCCAGCCGCCCACGACGGGACTTGGCCAGGTGCAATTCGTGACACTGCCCTTCGGCGCGTCGAGGCTGACGAGGCGGTAAAAGCCGTCGTTCACGGGCAGGTCCGGGTCGATCAGGCACTTGAGCGCGTACGCGCACGCGGAGAAGGTCTGGGCGTAGGTCGAGTTGACCGGCGCGCGCCGCTGGGGATCCGAGCCCGCGAGGTTGAAGGTGACCCCCTCGGCCGTGATCTCCACCCGCGCCTGCAGGCGCACGGGCTTGTCGGTGTAGCCGTCCGTGTCGACGAACCCCTCCGCTTCGTAGACGCCGTGGGGCAGCGCCGCTAGCTCGGCACGCGTACGGCGCTCGGTGTAGTCGAGCAGCTCGCGCATCATCGTCGCGATCGTGGGGTGGCCGTGACGTGCGACGAGGGCCTGGAGCCGCCTGACGCCGGTCGCGTTGGCCGCGATCTGCGCGCGGAAGTCGCCGGCCGTCTCGTGCTTCGAGCGGATCTGCGCCAGGATCAGGCGGAATACGTCCAGCACGATCCGCCCGCCCTCCACCACCTTCACCGGGGGGATGATCACGCCCTCCTGGAACACCTCCCGGAACGCCCCGATGCTGGCGGGCGCGCCGCCGCCGACATCGACGTGATGCGCGAGGTTCGCCACGTACCCGAGCAGCTCGCCCTCGTAGTGCACGGGCGAGATCAGGCTGACGTCGTTCAGGTGCACGCCGCTCGGGAACGGGTCGTTCGTGATGATCACGTCGCCGGGCCCCAGGTTCTCGGGGCCGTAGTCGCGCACCGCGCGGGGTATCTGCTCCACCATCGAGCCGAGATGCACCGGCTGCGTGAACCCCTGCGCGACCGCGCGCAGCTCCCGGTCGAAGAAGGCGCACGAGAAATCCGAGCGCGTCTTGATGTTCGTCGAGTAAGCGCTCCGTCGCAGTGTCAGCACCATCTCGTCCGTCGCCGCGACGAGCGCGTTGCGGATCACCTCGAACGAAATCGGGTCGAGCGCCACGCGCCCGTTCTCTTTCATCGCTGCCCGCTCGTGCCGGCGGGATCGACAGCGGCGTAGGGCCCATGCCGCTCGTGGCGCTCGCGCGCCCGTTCGATCACCTCGTCGTCGAGCTCGAAGCCAAGGCCCGGCCCGTCGGGAACGGGCGACCTGCCGGCGGCGAGCCCCGGCGGCACCCGGACCAGCGACTCCGCGAGCAGGTGGTGCATGAGCTGGTTCCCGAGCGTCAGGTTCGGGATGCACGCCGCCACCTGCAGCGCCGCAAACGTCGAGATCGCGCTCTCGATGCATCCGTGGCGATTCAGCGGGATCCCGTGCGACTCGGCCAAGTAGGCCATCTGCCGCAGGCGCCAGAGGCCGCCCGACTCGTGGCTTCCGATCACGACAGCATCGGCAGCCTCCTGCTCGAGCACCGCACGCAGCTCCGCCGTCGTGTGGAGAGCCTGATCGGCGGCGATCTTCACGCCGACCGAGCGCCGCACCCGCGCCAGGCCCGAGACATTGCCAGCGGCTACGGGCTGCTCGACCCAGTCGAGCCCGTACGGCTCCAGCCGGCGGATCGCATCGACCGCGGTGGGGACGTCCCAAGCCTCGTTCGCGTCGATCCGCAGGAGTGGCTCGGAGCCGATCGCCTCGCGGACGGCGGCGACGATGTCCTCGTCGTCGTGCCCCGCACGCCCGACCTTCACGTAGATGACCCGATGTCCCTCAGCCGCGAGCTCGGCCGCATGGCGAGCCAGCTCCTCTGGGGTGTCACCCTGTGGAAAACCCATGAAATCTATTTCGTCCGTGACTCTGCCGCCGAAGAAAGTCGAGGCCGGCACCCCAAGCCCCTTGCCAAGCACGTCCCAGCACGCGACCTCGAGCCCGCTCAGCACCTGCTGCGAGAAGCGGGGCGTGAAGCGCCAGCGGCCGTCGCGCCACAATGTACCAAGGATCGCTTCGACATCTCCAGGTGACCGGCCGACGAACGCCCGTGCCATCAGCGCCCCGTAGGACATGACGGCCGCGGGGTCCTCGCAGATCGACTCGCCGTACCCGGTCACGCCCGCGTCGGTCTCGACGCCGAAGAGGACGAGGTTGGCTCCCTGCTGCACGCCCGAGCGCCAGTGGTAGGGCCGCACGAATGGAACTGCGAGCGGCGTCGTCGTGACGGCGGTGATTCTCACGCGCGGTTACCCGGTCCTCACACGGACCCTAACGTCCGCCCCGCAGCAAAGCAGCCCGGACAGGCTGGAGATATCGATCGCGGGCGCATGGCCGGCGATCACGGACGCGAGCGCCTCGCCAATCGCCGGACCAAGCTTGAAGCAGTGGCAGCTGCCTCCGAATAAGTAGTAGTAGCCCTCGACCTCCTCCGCGCCGACGATCGGGTACCAGTCCTCGGTGATGTCGTACACGCCCGAGTAGCCTGTCACGAACACGTCGCAGACCGCGAGTTTTTACGCTATCTGGAACGCTGGGAGCAACATCTTTTCGCAGGTTCACAGATTCTTTCGAGCTTCTCGATTAATGCAGTGTCTGACGAAGATTCCCGATCAGCGTTGAAGAATACCGACTCTTCGTTAGACACGTATCAGTCAGTGTCGACACGGCGAGGCCCGCCTATGCCTTTGCTCTTTGCGGACGGCTGCGGGTCGTACTTGTTTTCCGCGGCGATAATGCCATCCAGCCCGATCAGGGTGTTGAATTGGTCAAACGACAGCATGCGCTCTGCACAGCTGCCGTAACTACCGGTCTTCTTAAGTTCTGAAAAATAGTGTTGCAAGGCAAAAGCTTCTGCGTATAGGACGTCGGCTTGGAGCACAAACCGATACCCCAGATTGAGCAACTCTGGGATTGGAACGAGAGGAGATTTTCCCTTGTATACCCAGTTGTACAGGAGCGGACCATTGATCAGAGTGGGCAGCTTCTTCACCTGATCCATGGACGTCGGCGCTTCGACAAAAATGACATCGGCCCCCGCTTCTAGATAGGCATTGCCGCGATCAACGGCCTCATTAAAGCCGCCGACAGCCACCGCATCAGTGCGCGCAAACAGGAGAAAGTCTTCCGACTTTCGAGTATCGACGAAGGAATGGATTTTGGCAATGAAATCAGCCCGCGACACAATCCGCTTGCCTTCCATGTGACCGCACTTCTTCGGAAAAATCTGGTCCTCGATGTGAAGCGCGTTTGCGCCTGCCTTTTCCATCTCACGCACCAGTCGCATCACATTGAGGTAGTTGCCATAGCCATCATCCCCGTCAGCAATCAGCGGCGACTCCGATACGGCGGCAATCCGCCGCACCGCCTCGACCATCTCAGTCAGGGTCAACAGCCCCACATCCGGCAGACCGAGCGAAGAACCAGATACGTTGTAGCCGCCCACGCTCAGCCAGTCGAACTTGAAATCGTTTGCGATTCTCGCCGCCAGCGCGTTGTGCACGCTGATGATCTGGAAAATCCTGTCGTTGCGTTTGATTTCGTCTCGTAGTCGCATTGAGCATCACTTAGCCGTGGCGTGCCTTGGTCTGCCTGGTCCGAAAGTCGTTGAGGCAGTTATAAAGAGGCGCAAAAAGAACTTAAAATAATTTACCACGGAAACGCAAGGCGCGCAAGTCTTCAAAGCCCCGTCCGCAACATCATTATGCTTAATCCGCGGCCGCCCAGCGCTGCCGGGCACCACAGTGCTACTTCCGATCATGAGATCATCAATGCCTCATTTTCCAACATTTAGAAAATTGCGCCTGCTAACCCTGTAGCTGGAAGCGGAGCAACTACGTGTTCAATGTTTACTCCATTCGCATGCTGCTTGATATCGATGACTAATTTTGCTTGGTGGCCCCTATAGCGCCAGAGCAGCGCGGTTATGCCGCAATCTTGACTATCCATCCGTGCGCACGGAAAGCTAGTAACTTATACTCGATGGGGAGGGTAGCTGTGAGCGGTAACACCCCATGGCGGTTGCCCAAGCACGCCCGAAAGACTATGCTGCGCCGCCAAAAGCTGTCCAGACCTGGATAGCTGCTTCCGTCACCGAACCACCAAGTGCGCTGGTACTCTGGTTTTCGTAAAAATTTCTCCGGAAGCTCCAGAAGCTTGACCGCCATGTGCAATCTCAACATGCCCACGGGAAACGCGTTGATGTTGCACAGCTACCTCTGACAATAAGCACTGGTCAGTTGTCAGTAGCCAACGTTTGTTTTTGCACACCTGTGTAGGCCTGTACTATAGGGTCATTCTGATGCAGTTTTTCGTAATCAATACGAATTTGCATGGTTTCGGTTTCGACGCGTTTGAAAGCACTCTCATCTTCGCGTAGAATCCAGTTCAGCCAACGGCCATTCTTGACGTGTGGAACTTCGTCGGCATGTACATAGTCGTTGACTACCACATAACGTTGGTCATTGGCTTTTCTCGCTCGTTCACGATACCTAATAAGGTCTGGCATACCCAATTTTTCACCCCGGAGGTGTAGATCGTAGAGTCGATGGGCAAAATCAAGGCCAATCCTGTAACTGTAGTTGCCTGGGATGCTCGGATAGTCCCCGAGTGCTCCCCCGAGACTTTCCAAATACTTTTGGTAAAGCACAGCATGGCGCACTTCATCCCAAAGCTGCCGCGCCATATCAACATGGAATTCCCACGGCATAGCAGGATTTTCGTACAAGTTTCTACCAATGAGCTCGGCAGCGTGCATTTCGTTATCGGCATCCCGGTGAGCCATAAAGCAGGCTGCCACTGCTGGATCGACCGGAACTTCACTAAAGCCCTCTGGCAGAAACCTAAAGCGCCTGTCCCTAGCAGCAAATGGTGGAGCCGCATTTATTAATTGGTTCTCGAAAGAATGGACGGCTTCGCGCGTTACATTACTAGGAATTGTCAAATCGCCAATTGCGGCAAGAGATTTCCTGAAGTTTGTTTCCCATTGAATAATCCCTCCCGCTTTTTCTTCCGGCAGAGAGTCTATCAGTGCTAGTCCCTCCTGAATATGTTCGCGCTCGTCAGCCAGTGTGCGGTGCAGTAAGTAGCAGGTAGGCTCATCGGCCAAAGGTGCCGCGCAAACCAGGTGTTTTTCAAACGCCTGAACAAGCGCCGGTTTTATTACCCTGTATATTCCACAAAGCAGCGTTCTTGAATCAGTTGTTGTGTCAAGAAGAGCCATTAGCTGGAATGTACTTGTGCCGGGGTTCAGTGGTGCCTTTCGTGGCCATCGCAAGTCCACCAATCTTTGAAGAAATTCTTGCGCGTGGAGCGAATCGTGCCACAGATGACGCCCAAGCATACATTTCACCTCCCACTCCGGAAGGTTGGCCAGTTTTCCGGCCATTACTCTCATAAGCTGCGCTTCTATATAGTGGTACCTGGCTACCAATTGAGCAGTCTGACGCACATCGAAGGCGCCGACTATGGAGTATTGCGAATATATGTCCAACATAGCAGGATACCTCCCTACAATCTATGAAAATATACATTGGAAAACTACTGAGTGGATCACTGTGGGTCCACCCCAAACATAGGATCCTCATTAGTCAGAGGGAAGGGGCGCTGCAGCGCTTCTTGCTTGTACGAATATCCGCACGCGAGCCGCTCATTAACATAAATGCCCAATCCAGAGCGCATCGGCGGGTCGATAAAGCCGGTGATAGCAGCTGTCGATTTGTAAAAAGTGACTTTACTTCACCCCCAAGCTTTACCTGAATGAGCCAGTCTAGTGTCGCTAAGAAGATTATAGAGGTCGTCGCTGTGGCGACAGAGCCGCTGGACATGTGTGGTGCCACAGATGTGGAATAGATCTCGGCCAGGGTCGCAATATTGCGCACTTCTTATAGCCCCATTGCAATGCAATAAAGCTGGCTGAATCATGTGGCATGCGCGGTTCTCGAAGACTTCGCGAAACTGATGCCAACCCATAAGGTATTTGCCAGTGTCGATCGGTGGTTTCGACTCACGATTACCTGAGCAGATGCCTCTAGGTCTGTTGTGGGGACATGGCTCCTAAGATAACAAAACCATACTGAGTAAATTGTTGCAATCAGTGAATAGCCTTCCCCTCAGAGTTTGGCTTTGTAACACAACCCCCGGTGTAACAGCGTCGTGTATTGCGCACTCAATCTCCCAATGTAATTAGAACAGACAGTAATCCATTAACCGGCTTAGAGTGCGGCCTCGGTATGGATTTACGCGCCGGGGTTCTGGTCGCTGTTACAGCAAGCGCTATTTCCAAAAATTGGGGTGCTGCACTCACACCAATGACTCAATTGTCTTCCGCCAGGATAGCTGCAGACCCGCGCCAAATCGGAACATTACAGTGCTTCCCTTTTTGGACCCACAACGCGTGCTCAATACCACTAATCGCAGTCACTCCCATAATTACAACCATCCTGATATACTGACGGTATGTAGTCTGGTAGAGACGCTCAATTCGTTACCGATTATCACTGTAAACCAATGGCCTCATATCATCTACGATGCCCGCAACCGCCTTGGTTTTCCATTTCTGTGCCGCGTCGTCCTACCCGGTAGTCCAGCCGGATCAGTATCCAGTTTGAAAAAAATTTGATGCGCGGGTTGGTGTTTACAGCCGCGGTGAATACTCACTAAACCATGATATGAGCATATTTTATTTATTGCACCCGCCGCCTAGGCGGCCAGAAGTAATTTGACTGAATTTGCAAAGGTCTGAAACCCTCCCTGAGTCCCCCAATCTGTGGAACTAAATGCTGGTCCTCAAGCGCACAGATATAATGGAAGGGGTATTCATGTTTGTACTTTTTCACCGACGCGTCGCAAACAATCAAACGGGCAAATTTGCACGTGCCCCCTAAATCATCGCCTTATAAAAATAATAGACCGGGGATAAGCTGGATAAAAGGCTATCAGATCCTAATTTGCTCCAATAACTTGTCGTTTTCGTCAAATAGACACACCAACTGCCACGGGCCGACAATCTCGACTAGGTCGCTGCTGGTGCCGACTAAACTCCTCCATAATCTCAAAATCTATCTGATGTGCACTACTATGACATAAAAAAGAGAATAGTGAGTTTCATTGGAAATGCGTTTGTTATATTCAAGACCGGACTTCTAAAGGGGATAAATATCTTATGAAAGCAGGCAATGGCAATCTCGAGTTGGTGCAACGTGCTCGCAAGGTAATTCCAGGTGGAGTGAACTCCACAAATCGGAGCCTTACGTGGCCAATTGCTATTTCGGAAGCTGCGGGAGCCTACTTTACTGATGCGGATGGCAAGCGGTACCTCGACTACCATGCTGCATTTGGCCCGTTGATTCTTGGCCATAACCACCCCGCCGTAAATGATGCTGTGCACAGCGTCATTGACCGCCTCGACATTATCGGCGTGGGAATTACGCGGGGTGAGGTAGAGCTAGCCGAGCGAATTGTGCATTACGTTCCCTGCGCTGAGCGCGTCCTGTTGACCAATTCAGGCTCCGAGGCCACCTACGCTGCGCTGCGCTTGGCGCGCGCCGTTACCGGCCGGAGCAAGATCGTCAAATTTCAGGGCACTTACCATGGGTGGCATGATGCAGTTCTAATGAATGTAATCAGCGCAGCAGACAAGGTCGGAAAGCTTGATCCGCTCTCGAGGGGTATGCTGCCTGAAGTCATAAACCAGACCATCGTGTTGCCTTTCAATGATATTGAGGCTGTGGGTGAAGCGCTGCAGAACCACAGGGGTGAAATTGCAGGCATTTTGGTGGAGGTAATACCGCATAATATAGGGTGTGTGATGCCACGGGCCGGTTTTCTTGCGCAGTTAAGGGAAATGTCGTCGACTCACGGGTGCGTACTCATTTTTGATGAGGTGATCACCGGCTTCCGCCATGATCTCGGAGGCTACCAGAATTTGTGCGGTGTGACTCCAGATCTTGCAACCTTTGCCAAAGCAATGGCTAACGGCTACCCTATTGCTGCGCTAGCCGGTAAGGCTGAGTATATGGATTGCTTCGGACCTGGAGGAGGTGTAGTGTTTGCGGGCACCTATAACGGCCACCCCGTTGCTGTGAATGCTGCATTGGCAACAATTGGTGTTCTTGATTCTGGTACGGTGCATAAGCACTGCTTTGCGCTGGCAGAGCGGGCAGGGCAGGGAATTCAGAAAATTGGTGACGAGCTCGGAATTGCCTTGCGCGTTGAGACTTTTGGTTCGGTCTTTGTACCATATTTTATGGAAGGGCCGATAGTGTCCTACACTGATTTACTCAGCAACCAAAATGACCGTGATGTATGGTTCCGGAGGACGATGTGCGAGAGCGGCATTTTTATGCTGCCGACAGCCCTAAAGCGCAATCACATCAGCGCCGCGCATACCGAAGCCGATATTGACCGCACACTTGAGACGGCGCGTGCGGTACTACGGCGCTTGCCAATCAGCTAATGCTGCTTGGTACTTTAGGTGTGCAACTTCATCGCTACCCCGGAACAACCTAGTCATGTTGCACAGCGCTCTTTGGTTGCAGACCGTGCCTGCATATGCAGAAGGTGGGGTGGCTTACAAGATTGTAAGTCTCGAAATCAAGAAATCAACTTTGGTAAACCAAGGGTGTCGACGTACAAGAAGGTTTGATGTGCCTTCTGTTTTTGCAAGATGAATATGATTGTAGTAATTTTGAGCCGGCGGGAACCAAAACCATCTTATCAAGTTTTGGCTTTATCACGGGGCGATACCTAAGCTAAACTTCAAGGTGACAAAGGCCACTTTGCATAGTAAGGGGTGAACAAATGAATCTAACCAACACCCATGGATTTACCCGATGCGGTTTTGGAGTGGCAGTGCGTGATGTCACGCCGCCCGTGGGCATATATTCCCGCTCGTGGGGTGCAGCCCGGCATTATGTGGCAGAAGGAGTTCATAGACCACTGACGGCGAGTGCGGCAATTCTGCGGCCGCTGACCGGGGAACTGACAGAACTTGCAATCGTGGCTCTGGATATTGGTTGGTATGGCCAACTCGCAGATGAGCGGCATATGCGCGCTGCGGTCATCAAAGCCACTGGACTTTCTGAGTCGGCCCTGCTTATCAACATGTCTCACACCCATGCCGGTGCAAATGTAGATACAAAGCGCTCCGGACTTCCTGGTGGTCAGATGATCGCGCCGTATCTTGACCAGATTGCAACCCAAGTGGCTGGTGCGATAGCTGCCGCACGCGCTGATCTTTCCCCAGCGTGGATCAGCTATGGGTACGGGCGCTGTTCGCTAGCAGCAAATCGAGACCTATGGTCACCGACTTTGGGTCGCTTTGTCGTCGGCTTCAACCCTTCTACTGCAGCCGATGACACTGTGTTGGTAGCCCGGGTAAACGGCGATGACAACCGTGTGCGTGCAACTTTGGTCAATTATGCCTGTCACCCCACAACGCTGGCATGGCAAAATCGGCTTTTATCCCCCGATTATGTGGGCGCCATGCGCGAGGTACTGGAGAAAATATATGAAGCCCCAGTTCTATTTCTTTATGGAGCCGCTGGAGATCTTGGGCCGCGCGAGGGATTTGTTGGTGATCCGGACGTAGCCGATCGCAATGGGCGCCAACTAGCATATTCCGCTGCTGCCGCCCTCGAGGCCCTACCGCCGCCGGCGACAAAATTTGTTTTAAGCGGGGTGGTCGCCTCAGGTGCAAACCTTGGCACGTGGGCTTACGAGCCACTTGATGCACCGAATGCGTCCCGATCTGCACAACTAGACCATAGGTTAATATACGTGCCGCTCAGGCGCAAATCAGAACTTACCCCGGTTGACCCGCCAAGTGCCGGCAACGTAGACCAATTGGCGGAAGCAGAAAAATCACTACGCCGGGATTCAATGCGAGCTGCATTAGGCGAATCTCAAATCTACCAAATGCCGGTTTGGCTCTGGCGCCTTGGTGACGCTCTCGTGCTCGCAGGCTCACATGAGGCCTACTCCTGTTTACAAGTTGAAATTCGAAGCCGATTTTCGCGGGTTCCAGTGCTAATCATGGGGTGCACAAACGGCTCAGTTGGTTATTTACCGCCGCGTGAATCTTACGGCTCCGGACTGTATCAAGAACAGCAATCGCCGTTCGCGGCGGGCTGCTTGGAGCAAACTATTGAGGCCTCAATTTTGGAGCTGGAACTGATTTAGATTTTACAAAATACTAAACATAGACAAGGAACTGCATGTGAATGCCCACGTGTTATTGACGTAAAGGAATTGTTTTTGGAACCCCGATTTTTGGACGTGCGCACAAAAAATGCAGTCCAGGTTTGTGTTTCATGTTATCATGCGCGTGCTGAGACAGGGGACCAGAAATTATGCGAATCACAAAAATAGAGGCAATTCCACTGCGAATACCGATGCAGGATGCAAGCATTGCGGATGGTATTCAAGATGACGTGATCGTACGAGTTTACACCGACGAAGGTATTACGGGTGTTGGCGAAGCCGATGCCACGCCGCTGGTAGTCAAGAGTATTGTTGATGCGTGGGCTTCGTGGCCCCATTCGCGCGGCCTGCAGGACATTCTGGTCGGAGAGGATCCGCTAAATGTTGAGATGTGCTGGGAAAAAATGCGAATTGGCACATCTTGGATGGGACGCAACGGCATCGCACAGCAGGCCATGGCAGCCGTCGATATTGCTTTGTGGGATATCGCAGGTAAGGCGCTCAATAAACCTGTTCATGAACTGCTCGGGTCTAAATATCGCACGAGCGTGCGGGTTTATGCGAGTACGTTGTTTACTGAAGATCCCGGTGAGATGACTGCAGTGGGAAAGAAATATGCGGCCGAAGGTTTCACTGCTGCAAAATTCGGATGGGGTCCCATGGGGCGTTCATTGCCTGCCGATGTGAAATTGGTAGAGACTGCGCGCCGGGCTATTGGCGACAATATTGACCTATTGATTGACGCAGGGTGCGCATTTAAGGTGCGTGATGCAATTCAGCGCGTGCGTGCTTTTGCCCAATTCAAACCATTTTGGTTTGAAGAAGCTTTAGCAGGCAATGATTTAGCGGGTTACAAGGCATTGGCGCTTGCAGCGGGCGATGTCCGCATAGCAGCGGGAGAACAAGAGTCGGCTTTATTTGCGTTTGAGCAGCTTCTGACCGTCGGTGGGGTGGATGTCATCCAGCCAGATATAGCGCGGGCAGGGGGCTTGACAGAATGCAAAAAAATTGCGACAATGGCAACTCGGAACAATAAACTCTGTGTTTTTCACGCATGGAAATCCGGAATTTTAGTGGCTGCCACATTGCACATGGCGGCAATCTGCGCTGACTTGCCATTTGTTGAATACACTGTTTCCGAATCTCCGCTACGGAAGGAGCTGGTGTATACTGATGTGGTGGTACGTAATGGCGAAGCGACAATCCCGCAGGGTCCAGGCTTGGGTGTGCAGTTGAATGAGGAAATCGTAAAAAAATATAGAGTGGATATTTAGAGTCTAAGGTCAAAATTTTCGACACTACTTTTGGTTCGATTTTGAATTGAGGCGAAACCAACCGGAACTTCACCTGTTTTTGGTACTTGCGTCGAGTAGTTTTTATCGTTTTCAGAATTAAGGAGAAGAAACTAATGAAAAACAAGCGGACTAGTAAAATGCACGGGGAGCGAAAAAACGCACAGATAGACCCGCAAACGGCGGACGCTAGTGCGGAGCAGCAGACCAAGGCCGCTCACGAGCAAATCATAACCCGCCGTGGTTTCCTTCGGACGGCTGGTGTGGCTGCTGCTGGTGTTGTTGCGGTGGCCTGCGCACCTGCAGCAGTGCCGGCGGCGCCAGCAGCTGTTCCAGCAACTGCTGTACCCGAAATCGCGCCAACTGCAGCGCCGGTTGAAGCGGCACCAGCTGCCACTGCGCCACCGGTGTTTGTTGACTCCAAGGCCGGCGGCGATGTGATATGGGCAATCAGCCAAGACCCCACCAGCTTAGTACCCTTCGGCGGGATTGCCACCGCCAACCACTGGGGTAAAGAGTTCATGTATGACTCGCTTATTCAATGGGACAAAGATTTAAATGTAAAGGATGCGCTCGCTGAAAAATGGGAAGCACCGGATGAAAAGACATGGGTCTTTACGCTGAAGAAGGGGGTAAAGTTTCATGACGGAACTGAAGTCACCGCAGATGCAGTGAAGTACTCGATAGAAATGCAGGCTGCACCTCCGGATCCAGGTGTGCGTCTGGGTCAGTACCCTGCTATCGACACAGTTGAAATAATTGACCCCTACACAATTAAGCTCAACATGAAAAAAGCGGATCCTACAGTCATCGGCTGGTTTGCGTGGTCGCGCTATAGCTCGATTGTCCCTGTAGATATGTACAAAAAAGTAAACCCCCTTATTCAGGGGATTGGCACCGGCCCCTTTGAGCTTGTTGAATATATCCAGAACGACAGGGTAGTTTATAAACGCAATACGGCGTTCTGGCGTGAGGGCGAGCCGCATTTCAACAACCTCACTTTGAAGGTGTTGCCTGACGAACAGGCTGCTGTTGCTGCTCTACGTGCGGGTGAAATACACGGTGTTACGGTTTCGCCGGACACAGCCCGGACACTCGCTGGCGATCCCAATATCGTGGTGAACAAAGGTCTTTTCTCATCGCCAAACCAATTGCAACTCACTATCAAAGGTGACGGAAAACCGTGGAACAATAAACAGGTTCGGCAGGCGATGAATAAAGTAATTGACCGACAGGAAATTATCGACAAGGTGTTTGCGGGCGAAGCCATAATGTCTGGTCCGGTACCGCCTGGCTATGGCGACTGGTTTATTACACCAGAAGAGCTGGCGAGTACTTTTTATAAGGTGGATGTAGAGGGTGCCAAGAAGCTCATGGCTGATGCTGGTTTTGAAAAGGGTTTTGACATTACTTTGTATTCGATCGCGAAGCCGCCCGCAACCACTCAAATTGCCGAAATTATCAAGGAGCAATTTAAGCAAATCAATATTAACGTAACTGTGCAAGCTGAGGAGATCGGACCTTTTGCTAAACGCAACGGCGAGGGTAATTTTGATTTCTGTTCCACGGCGCGAGGAATGCGCCACGACATATCTGGATATATCAATGAATATGGTAGGCCCCAGACTGGCAGCGCAGCTAATTGGTTTAATAAAGGCGAAGGCTGGAGCAACCCTGAATGTTCAGAGTTGTACGAAGCACTGGTTAGTACTACGGATATCGAAAAACGCCACCAGCAAGCGCGTCGCATTCAAGAGATTGCCCTTGATGAATTTCCGCACTTTACACTTTGTCAGGCATACAAGTTTCAGGCCGTCAGAAAAGAGGTGCAAGATATGTATGTTGATTTCACAGACTTCAATCGTGGTCTGCGTACCGCCTGGTTGGGTTAACTAAAGCACCGGTGGCGGGGGAAACTGAGGCTGCCAGTTTTTCCCGCCAGTGAGGTCTTGAGTGGCCAAGTATATACTGCGCCGATTGGCACTGCTGGTGCCAACGTTAATCGGCATGTCCATAATTATTTTCACCATGGTGCGCCTGATGCCAGGCGATATTGTGGATGAGCTGGTAGGAATAGACAATCAGGTAACGCCTGAGGCCAAGGCGGAACTGCGCCGTGCATTTGGGCTAGATGACCCCATACCCGTGCAGTATGTCAAATGGGTTTACCAAATTAGCCAGGGTGACCTTGGAAGATCCTATCGCACGCGGCAGCCCATAACCGAACAACTAGTGAGGGCTTTGCCAGTTACCATTGAACTAGCTTTATTGGCGTTGTCAGTGTCAGTGGTCGTAGCAGTTCCGCTCGGTGTGCTCTCTGCAACAAATCGCAACGGCGCGGTGGATTTTGTTGTGCGTCTTGCTGCGCTCATCGGGCTTGCCTTCCCGAACTTTTTTCTGGCAACATTGCTCTTGCTTGGTAGTTCGCTTTTGTTTCACTGGGTACCGCCGGTATTTTATATCTCAATTTTTGAGAATCCAGCAAAAAACCTCTCCCAATTTGCTTTTCCGGCGCTCTCGTTGGCTGTTGCGTTGATGGCCATAGAAATGCGCATGGCACGCACCTCAATGCTCGAAGTTTTGCGCCAGGATTATGTTCGCACTGCTCTGGCAAAGGGCTTGGAAAGCAACGCAGTGAATTACAAGCATGCATTGCGCAACGCATTTATTCCATTGATTACAGTGATTGGAATCCAAATGGGTGGACTGCTTGGGGGATCAGTAATAATCGAACAGATTTTTGGCCTACCCGGGGTGGGTTGGTATCTCCTGCAGGGTATTCAGGGGCGCGATTATCCCGTTGTGCAAGTTACGGCATTATTTCTTGCAATTGTGTTTGCAGTTTTGAACTTATTGGTGGATATACTTTACGGCTTTCTTGATCCGCGGATCAGCCATGAAGCAGACACCCCGACTTCCACCAGTTAACTGTTGTTTTGTTTGTCCGGACACAGTGCTGATCAGTACCCCGCAGCGTAATTGAGGTATAGGTGTATTGTTGCGCAAAGTGTTTCGTTTTGTTCGCCGCCAGCCAATAGGCTTGATAGGTATATTCCTGATCACCGTTGTGGTTGTTGCGGGTATTTTTTCGGGGCAGATCGCTCCTTACGAACCCACAGCGCAGAAATTTAAGCGCTTGCACCCGCCAAATGTTGTCAATTATCTTGGTACGGATGAACTAGGCAGGGATGTATTCTCGCGTCTGATTTATGGTTCGCGTGTTTCACTTCAGGTTGGAATCATAGCGGTCAGTTTTGCTTTGGTGCTTGGTGCTTCGTTGGGCCTTACGTCCGGGTATGTAGGCGGCACATTTGATAACCTAGCTATGCGTCTTGTAGACTTGATGTTTGCGTTCCCGGGACTAGTTCTGGCGATCGTGATCGCCGGTTTGCTAGGCCCCAGCATTCAAAATGCGATGATTGCCATCGGCATAATTTACGCACCAACGTATGCGCGGGTTGCGCGCGCTGCTGTTCTTTCCGTAAAAAATCAGGAATATATGGATTCTGCCCGCCTTTCAGGCGCAGGGCATCTCCATATTGTTCTTAAACATATCGTCCCCAACAGTCTTGCCCAAATTGTTGTGTTAACCACGCTCTCGATGTCTACTGCTATTTTGACGGAGGCTTCCTTGAGTTACTTAGGTCTGGGCACCCAGCCCCCCGATCCCGCATGGGGAAAAATGCTAAGTGACGGGCGCATCTTTATCGAATTTGCGCCATGGGTCAGTGTGTTTCCGGGTTTTGCAATCGTGCTGGCGGTGCTCGGTTTCAATTTGTTAGGTGACGCACTTAGGGATGAATTTGATCCTAGGCTGAAAGATTGAGTTTTTGCTAGCTGTGTAACCAAAAGAGGGTGCTTCTGGGTGGCTTGCGCTTACAGATTGGAATTCTGAAAGTTTCCCGCCGTGTGGGCGGTGCTTTTTTGCATGTGCCGGTCTCAGATGGCTCCTCTGAAGTGCCCGAGGCTTAGGTAATGTAGGCTGTGTAATATTTACATTCGATGACTATGAATCGCGGGCTGAAATGGCCCGCTGGACAGCCATGCTGTGTGTCTGCGTTGGTGTACATGATTACTATCGGGTCCGGCTGCATACTGTCCAATCTCCATTTAAAAGCGGTAGCTTAGATAGATGTGGTTCACAGCAAATGACAACCTAACTCTTCCTCTCCCTTTAACCAGCTAATTGCTTTGGAGTAGATAAGTATTTACCAAATTAGCTTACCCTATATACCAAACTGCTCAGCGTGTAGCAGATCGCAACAGTGTCTAGTAGTTTACATATTGTTTTGACAGGCGCCATCGCTCACATAAGTTGCATCTTTTCTTGAGTTACCAAGAGGTGTTTTGTTACATGTTCGATACCGGTGAAAACAACCGGAAGGTTGGTGAGGACTATTCTGTGCTAATGGATTGGTTGCAGAGGCTGTAGTAAACAGGTGTGATTGCTGGCAAAAAGTTATCCTGACTTTCTGAATTGCAATTCCCAATCTAGGGTTATGGGCGTTTTGTTACCAAGAGCGCTACCGGATTTATGTAGGC
>SXGQ01589463.1_pt1 | contig 20775 bp, 23 predicted proteins | sample 3178371 | NCBI WGS metagenome assembly SXGQ01 (sample SAMN11356859, study PRJNA531348) | freshwater metagenome | isolation source: freshwater sample F1-20 | place: China: Fuxian Lake, Yuxi | collected 2017-12-25 | reverse complement strand
GAAGGCTAAGGTTCTACCATTAAACTACTCCCGCAGGTCCCCAACGCCCACGCGGCAAGGCTTTTCTACGATGTCGCAGTTCACCCAAGCAGTGTGGTGGAGGAGGCTGGATTCGAACCAGCGTAGGCGTAAGCCAACAGATTTACAGTCTGCCCCCTTTAGCCACTCGGGCACCCCTCCAGCGAGCCAAAGAATATAGCACAGGTTTACCCGTCAGAAATTACGTCATCTTAAAGAGTTAAAGCACTGTCCCCGAATACTATTTGACTCATTCCCAATGGAAATCTATGCCTTGCTCGCTCAGCCATTTTTGCGCCTGAGAAAAATGGCGGCAACCCATGAACGGGGTCGGCCCGCGCAAGGCAGACAAGGGGGAAGGATGGTTGGCCTGCAAAATCCATTTGCCAACGCTTGAATGGGGCAAGGGTTTTTGCGGGCTCACACCTTGGCTGCTTGACAAAAATACATGTTGCCCGTTGTTTGCGTTCTCAATCAAATGACGCTTGGCCTGCGCATGGGCACCCCACAGCAAAAACACCACAGGCTGATCTTGCTGCGCGACCGTTTGAATGATGGCATCGGTCAGAACCTCCCAGCCTTTCTTGGCATGCGATGCAGGCAAACCCTCTTCAACCGTAAAACAGGTGTTGAGCAACAGGACGCCACGTTCAGCCCAAGGCACCAGCGATCCACTCATCGGTGGCTGTATACCGGTATCCGCTTGCAATTCTTTGAAAATATTGCGCAGGGACGGCGGCGACGCCACGCCCTGCGGCACAGAAAAAGACAGGCCCTCTGCCTGACCACGGCCATGGTAAGGGTCTTGCCCCAACACCACCACCCGCACTTGGTTGAGGGCCGTGAGTTCGAGCGCTCGCATCGGTTGAGGGGGAAATACGCAAGCACCTTGGCGAATGCGGTTCTCTAAAAAAGCCGTCAGCTGTTGCCCCGGCAGGCTGTGCCAAAACGCGGATACCAAGGCTTGCCATGATGTATGCACCGCCCAATCGCTGGGACTGGCGCGTCGCAATGCGACAGGGTCAATCTGCAAACAATTGCGCCAACGCTTCGCCGGGTTCATCGGCTCGCATGAACGCCTCTCCAACCAAAAATGCCTGTACGCCTGCCGCACGCAAACGCTGCACATCGGTCTGTGTCGCGATGCCGCTTTCCGTGATCAACAATCGGTCTTGCGTCATTTCTTCTAGGAGAGACAACGTGGTGTCCAAGGACACTTCAAAGGTGCGCAAATTGCGGTTGTTGACACCGAGCAATCGGGTTTTCAATCGCAATGCACGCTGCATTTCCGCGCGGTCATGCACCTCCACCAGCACCGACATATTCAGGCTGTGCGCAACGGCTTCAAACTCGGCCATTTGCGCATCATCCAAGCACGCAGCGATCAGCAACACGCCATCTGCGCCCATGGCACGCGACTCATAAATTTGGTAGATGTCGACCATGAAGTCTTTGCGCAACACCGGCAAGTCGCAAGAAGCACGGGCTTGCTTGAGGAAATCAGTGGCCCCTTGGAAATACTGCTCATCGGTCAGCACAGACAAACACGCGGCGCTGATCTTGCCGTCACCAAACGCATAACTTTGCGCGATGTCCGCAGGTATGAACTCTTCACGCAACAAACCTTTTGAAGGGCTGGCTTTTTTGATTTCTGCAATCACCGCCGCCTGACCGTTGGCGATTTTGCGGCGCAACGCCGCCTCAAAGTCGCGCGTCATCACCCGGCTTTGGGCATCTGCACGCATCGCCTCCAGCGAGACTTTGCGCTTTCTCAAAGCCACTTCTTCGTGTTTGGTCTGGACAATTTTTTGAAGTATGTCGCTCACTGCATATCCTTGGTTCACGCCACCGCGGGGCGTTGGGTGTAATCGACAAATTGGGCCAATTTGGCCTTGGCTGAACCACTGGCTAGGGCTTGTTGGGCCAACGCCAATCCAGCGGCCATGGTGGGGGCGACATTGGCGGCATACAAAGCCACGCCCGCATTCAGCGCCACGATATCCAGCGCTGGGCCGGGTTGGTTGTCCAGCACGGCTTCAAGCATGGACCGCGAATCTTGCGCATTCTCCACCCGCAACGCGCGGTGACTGGCCATGGTCAAGCCGAAATCTTCCGGATGGATGTCGTACTCCGTGATCTCGCCATTTTTCAACTCGCCGACCAAAGTGGCCGCACCCAAACTGACCTCGTCCATGCCATCACGCCCATACACCACCACCGCATGCTCGGCACCCAACCGCTGTAATGCCCGCACTTGAATACCGACCAAATCCGGGTGGAATACGCCCATCAAAATATTCGGCGCAGAAGCTGGGTTGGTCAATGGGCCCAAGATATTGAAAAGGGTTCGAACGCCGAGTTCTTTGCGCACTGGCGCTACGTTTTTCATCGCCGGATGGTGATTGGGCGCAAACATGAAGCCTATGCCTGTGTGGGCGATGCACCGGGCAATGTCAGCAGGCGGGAGGTTGATGTTGACGCCCAGGTTTTCCAAGACATCTGCACTGCCGCTTTTGCTGCTGACACTGCGCCCGCCATGCTTGCTCACACGCGCACCGGCAGCCGCCGCTACAAACATCGCACAAGTTGAAATATTGAAGGTGTGAGAACCATCACCACCGGTGCCGACGATATCGACCAAATGCGTGCGGTCCGCCACCTCAACCTTGGTTGCGAACTCGCGCATGACTTGTGCCGCCGCTGTGATTTCGCCGATGGTTTCTTTTTTGACCCGCAGGCCGGTCAAGATGGCGGCCGTCATGAGCGGCGTGACTTCTCCCCCCATGATCATGCGCATGAGATACAGCATCTCATCGTGAAAAATTTCACGGTGCTCGATGGTGCGCTGTAGGGCTTCGCTGGCTGTGATGGTCATAGACACTGCACTTTCTTGGTCTTAATAGGGGCCGCCGTGAAGTTGGGCTGTGCTTGCACCGTTGGCATCTGATTGAAAAAACCTTCGCACACTGGCCACCGCATGGTCAATACCGGCTGCATCCACATCCAAATGGGTGACAAAACGCAAGCCGATCATGCCTGTGGCCAAGACGTGTTCTTGTTGCAAATGCGCTAGCAAGGCTGAGGCTTTGCCATGGGCTACATCGACAAACACAATATTGGTATCCGCAGAACGCACGCTCAGGCCGGGTATACCTTGCAAGCCTGTAGCCAGTCTTTGTGCAAGCACATGGTCTTGAGCTAACCGGGCCACATGATGGTTTAAGGCGTACAAAGCAGCCGCAGCCAGCAAACCGGACTGGCGCATACCACCCCCCAACATCTTACGGGCCCGGTGGGCTTTTTGAATCAGCGCGCGTGGGCCACACAAAGCAGAGCCCACTGGTGCGCCCAGTCCTTTGCTAAAGCACACAGAGACGCTGTCAAACAAAGAGGTGATCTGGCGTAACTCAACCAAAGGGTCGGTGCCGTTGTTTGCGGCTTGGTCCACGGCTGCATTCATGACCCGCGCACCATCCAAGTGAACCGCCAAACCATGCTCACGCGCCAATTGGCTGGCTTGCTGCAGATAGGACATAGGCATGCGTTTGCCATTCCAGGTGTTTTCCAATGCCAGCAAGCTTGTACGGGCAAAATGTGCATCATCCGGTTTGATGGCCAACGCCAAGTCGGTCAAAGAAATCAGTCCATGCGCATCCTGCGTCAACGGTTGCGGCTGAATGCTGCCCAGCACCGCAGCGCCACCGCCCTCATAACGGTAGGTGTGTGCATGTTGACCCACCAGGTATTCGTCACCACGCTGACAATGTGCCATCAATCCGCACAAATTGCTTTGGGTGCCAGTGGGCATGAACAACGCAGCTTCTTTGCCTGTCAATTCTGCGATACGGTCTTGCAACGCCAGTACGGTTGGGTCATCACCAAACACGTCGTCACCCAAAGGGGCTTTCAACATCGCTTCGCGCATGGCTGGTGTGGGCAGTGTGACTGTGTCGCTGCGCAAATCGACTTTTTCCATGGTCATGTTTGCAAAAAGTTTTTCAACAAGCTGTGTCCGTGCTCGGTCAACACAGATTCGGGGTGAAATTGCACGCCTTCAATCGGTAAGGTGCGGTGACGCACCCCCATGATTTCGCCGTCATCGGTCCACGCGGTGACTTCCAACACATCGGGCAAACTGCTGCGCTCTATCGCCAACGAGTGGTAACGGTTGACCGTGAATCTCGGCGGCAAACCGGCGAACACCCCTTGTTGCAACGTATGGATGTCACTGGTTTTGCCATGCATCAACTGTTGAGCGCGCACAATGCGCCCACCAAATGCCGCGCCTATGCTTTGGTGCCCCAAACACACCCCCAAGATGGGCAATTTGCCCGCAAAATGTGCAATGGCCGCCACCGAAATACCCGCCTCGGCAGGTGAACATGGGCCAGGCGACACCACCAAATGGCTCGGGGCCATGGCGGTGATGTCCGCCACTGTGATTTCATCGTTGCGAAACACTTCAATGTCCGCACCGAGCTCTCCAAAATACTGCACCAAGTTATAGGTGAAGCTGTCGTAGTTGTCGATCATCAAGAGCTTCATTCCAGACCCTCCTCGACCAACTCACTGGCACGCAGCAAGGCACGCGCTTTGTGTTCTGTCTCCTGCCATTCCATGTCGGGCACAGAGTCAGCCACGACACCTGCCGCCGCTTGCACATACAAGGTGTCGTTTTTGATGATGCCCGTGCGTATGGCGATGGCCACGTCCATGTCACCCGCAAAACTCAGGTAACCGCAAGCACCGCCGTAAATGCCGCGCTTGACCGGTTCGAGTTGATCAATCAATTCCATGGCATGCACTTTGGGCGCACCGGTCAACGTGCCAGCCGGAAAAGTGGCGCGCAACACATCCATGCTGCGCATACCGTCTTTGAGCATGCCTTCGACATTGCTCACGATATGCATCACATGGCTGTAGCGCTCAACCGCAAACGCCTCTGTCACTTTGACGCTGCCGGTTTTGGCAATGCGTCCGATGTCGTTGCGCGCCAAATCAATCAACATGACATGCTCGGCGCGTTCTTTGGGGTCGTTGATCAATTCCACTTCAGTGGCTTTGTCGTCCTCGGGTGTAGCCCCGCGCGGCCTGGTACCGGCCAAAGGCCGAATGGTGACCTTATTTCCCTCGGGCGTGGTTTCTTGTCGCACCAAAATTTCAGGCGAAGCACCGACAACTTGGAAATCCCCCATGTGATAAAAATACATATACGGGCTGGGGTTGAGCGAACGCAATGCGCGGTAAAGCGACAAGGGGCTTTCGGTGAACCGTTTTTTGATGCGCTGACCGACTTGCACCTGCATGAAATCGCCTGCTTCAATCAAGCCCTTGGCGCGCTCAACCGCTTTCAAATAATCGGCCTTGGCAAATTCACGCTCTGGCGGGTGGCTTTGGCTGGGCTTGACCACCGGTGCGCTCACCGAGTATTTCAACAAAGCTTTGAGTTCGCGCAAGCGTTTTTTCGCGCGGGTGTAAGCCTCAGAGGTGTGGGGGTCGGCATACACCAGCAAATAGAGCTTGCCTGAGAGGTTGTCGATCACCGCCAATTCTTCGGTCTGCAACAACATGATGTCCGGACAACCCAAGGTGTCGGGTGGGCAGGTGTGCAGCAATTTCTTTTCAATATGTCGCACGGTGTCGTAGCCAAAGTAACCCGCGAGCCCGCCACAAAATCGCGGCATGCCCGGGCGCAATGCCACTTTGAAACGCTGTTGATACGCAGCGATGAAATCCAGTGGGTTGCCGTGGTGGGTTTCCACCACCACACCGTGGGTCACCACCTCGGTATGCGCTTGGTCGCCAAAACCTTGTGCACGCAAAAAAGTATGGGCAGGCAAACCAATGAAGCTGTAGCGCCCAAAGCGCTCGCCACCCACCACGGACTCCAGCAGAAAACTGTATTTGCCTCCGTCGTGGGTGAACGCCAATTTCAAATACAAAGACAGGGGTGTTTCCAAATCGGCAAACGCCTCGGCCATCAACGGAATCCGGTTGTAGCCTTGTGCCGCCAGGCTTTTAAATTCAAGTTCAGAGATCACAAAGAGCCTCCACAGCTCAGCCCAGCAGGGCTTCAAATAAAAGAACAGGGGTGGGTAACACCCGACCGATCAGGAGGCGTAACTCAAGAACAGATCCGGGTCACGCCAAGCAAGACGGGCGACGCCAAGGCCAAGCTCCCCGTCCATGGGACCCGGTGAGGATATTGAGGTGCATAAACATACTGAAAAGTGTAACAAAGCGCAGAGTTCACTCCGTCAATTCATCGATTCGATCGATAAACCCATCGCAATCAACACCTTGAATTGGTTCGCCATGGTTGTAGCCATAGGTGACCAGAACCACGGGGCACTTGGCGGCGCGGGCGGCCAAGGCATCGTTTTGCGAATCACCCAACATCAACGTGCGTGCGGGTGCGGTGCCCAGCGCCTTGCAGGTTTCTAACAGCGGCATGGGATCCGGCTTTTTGCGCGGAAAAGCGTCGCCGCCATAGACATGGCTGAAAAAACCAGCCAGCCCTTTGTCGGCCAGCAAGGCTTTGGCAAACGCCGTGGGTTTGTTGGTCAAACACGCCATCTTCAAGCCGCGGGACTGCAATTGCTGCAACCCGGGCAACACGCCTGCATACACATCCGCAAACTTGCCGTTGACTTTTTCGTAATGGTGTTGGTAGCGGGCAAACGCTGGTTCAAACAAGTTTTCTACGCCGGTGTTGTCACACAACATACCGGAGGCTTTGACCTCGGGCAAATCCAATTGGTGGCGCAATACCGTGCGAATCAAATGCTCGGAGCCTTTGCCAACCGCGATATTCACCACCGCAGGCGAGACCTTGGGCAAATCGATATCTGCCAAGCACAAATTGAGCGCGGCCTCAAAATCGCCCATGGTGTCGACCATGGTGCCGTCCAAGTCGATCATGACCGCGTCTAGGCGCGAAAGAAGTGTGGATAGGTCAAGCGCCATGGCGCACCCGCCTTACAAACAACGGGATTTTCTTGATCAAATTGGCGATCAATGAACTGCCAGAGTGAACCACCACCGCGCCATCGGGGCTGCCCATGTCTGATGATGTCCAAACCCAACCTGAAGGGCCTGAGCCAAACCAAGTTTGGTTCAAAGCCAATTCAGAGCAACTTTTTTCGCTCAAGCCTTCCAACTCTGCTTGGGTTGGCAAACGCCATTTGGCTTCAGCAGCCGTTTTGGTGGCGGTGTTCCAATCTTGCGCAATGGCAGTACCCGCACAGACCGAGCCATTCCACTGCAAACCCACCACGCATCGCTGCCAGACCAATCCGGTTTCTTTGTCTTTGACTTCCGAGCCACTGGCATTGGCGGCTTCGTAACGACTATCGGGGCGGGTCAACGGTGAATCGGTGAAGCACGCGGCCTGCACCCATGAACTGACCAACAAACTGCTTGCAAACAGTATCAACGTGTGATTGTTTTTTTTCATAGGGTGTTTCTATCCATTCAGTGGGCAAGGGCTTGTCGCATCTGGTCGATCACAGCTTTGTAATCTGGCTTGCCAAAAATGGCGCTGCCGGCGACAAACGTGTCTGCGCCCGCATTGGCCACAGAGCGAATATTGTCTGGCTTGATACCGCCGTCGACTTCGAGGCGAATGTCTCTGCCGCTGGCTTGGATGCGCTTGGCTGCATGCTCGACCTTGCGCAATGCCGAGTCGATAAAGCTTTGCCCCCCAAAACCGGGGTTGACGCTCATGATCAAAATCAAATCGATGTCTTCGATCAGCCAATCCAACACATCCAAGGGTTCGGCGGGGTTGAACACCACGCCCGCCTGACAACCCGCGGCCTTGATGGCTTGCACGCTGCGGTGTGCATGGCTGGAAGCATCTGGGTGAAAGCTGATGAGATCTGCTCCCGCCTGCGCAAACGCCGCTGCCAGCGCATCCACCGGTTGCACCATCAGGTGCACATCGATCGGAACCGCCGCGCCCTCCGGGGTTTTGGCATGGGGCTTCAACGCCTCACAGACCATGGGGCCGAAGGTCAGATTGGGGACGTACTGGTTGTCCATGACATCAAAATGAATCCAGTCGGCGCCTGCGGCGACAACGTTTTTCACTTCGTCGCCCAAGCGGGCAAAGTCGGCGGACAAAATCGAGGGGGCGATGCGGTAGGTGGTAGTCATAGCCGTGATTATGGTGTCAGAATTGACGCTTGCATTTATTCCGTTCTGATTGACCCACCTCCATGGCAAATTACAAACTCAGCGTGGACGTCACGCCCCATTACCTGCCTGACCAGTCCAGCCCAGACGAAAACCTGTATGCCTTCGCTTATACCGTGGTCATCCACAACACGGGTGATATCGCCGCACAAGTGATTTCACGTACTTGGCATATCAACGACGCTCAGGGCATGCACGAAAAAGTCAAAGGCCTGGGCGTGGTCGGCCACCAGCCTTTGCTGCAACCCGGCGAAAGTTTTGAGTACACCAGCGGCACGCGCTTGCGCACACCCACCGGCACCATGCATGGCAGTTATTTTTGCGTTGCTGTCGATGGTGAGAAATTCGATGTCGATATCCCGATGTTTGTGCTTGATGCATTGAGCGACACCGGCAGCAAACGGCACATGCATTGAACCGCCATGGGTGAATTTGACCTGATCACCCGATATTTCACCCGCCCGGCCAAGCGGGCGGTGCTTGGCGTGGGTGATGACTGCGCTTTGTGGCAAGTGCAACCGGGCATGCAATTGGCGGTGTCCTCTGACATGCTGGTCGAAGGCCGGCATTTTTTGAGCACGGTGCCGCCCAAGCGGCTGGGTCACAAAGCCTTGGCTGTCAACCTGAGCGACCTGGCCGCCAGCGGTGCCAAGCCCTTGGCATTCACCTTGGCGCTGGCCTTGCCCCGTGTCGATGAAACATGGCTGCAAGGTTTTTCGGCAGGCTTGCTGGCACTCGCCGATCAACACGATTGCGAATTGGTGGGCGGCGACACCACACATGGTCCGCTGAATATTTGCATCACGGTCCTGGGCGAAGTGCCGCCCGGGGACGCACTGTTGCGACAAGGCGCACAAGTCGGCGACGACATCTATATCAGCGGCTCAGTGGGCGACGCCCGAATGGCGCTGGAGGTCATGCGCGGTCAACTGTCGCTCAGCGCGGCTGACTTCGACAGCTGTCGGCTGCGCATGGAGCAACCCGAGCCGCGCGTCGCGCTGGGATTGGCTTTGCGCGGTGTGGCAAATGCCTGCATTGATGTCAGCGACGGTTTGGCGGGCGATTTGGGCCATGTGCTCAAAGCCTCGCAAGTGGGCGCGGTGCTCACCACCGATTGGCTGCAAGACAGTGCCGCCATCAGTTCAGCCATGCAATCGCTGCCCTTTGCCAAACGCTTGGACATGGCCTTGGCTGGCGGCGACGATCACGAACTCTTGTTCACCGCCGCCCCCGAACAAGCCGATGCGGTGCAACATGCAGCCAACGAGGCAGACATCAGTGTCACTTGCATCGGTCGCATCACACCGGGCAGCGGACTGCAAGTGCTCGACCTGCAAGGGGTGCCTATCTCGCGTCGGTTTGCCTCGTTTGACCATTTTGTGCATTGAGAGATGACCATGTCTTTGGACACCCAATGGAACGCCGCTCGCTTCATGTGGTCACACCCTGCACATGCGCTGGCCATGGGGTTTGGCGCAGGCTTGAGCCCCAAAGCGCCCGGCACGGTGGGCACCTTGTGGGCGTGGGCTGCGTATGTGGTGTTGGGCTTGTTTCTGAGTACCGCAGAAATGGGCTGGCTGATCGCGGTGTCGTTGCCCCTGGGATGGTGGGCTTGCACCGTGACCGCGCAACACATGCAAGTGCAAGACCCCAGTGCCATTGTCTGGGATGAGATCGTGGCGTTCTGGTTGGTGCTGTGGTTATGGATGCCTGCCGGTTTGTTGGGACAGTTCGTGGCGTTTGCGCTGTTTCGCGGTTTTGATGCGCTCAAACCCGGACCGGTCGGCTGGGCTGACCGCCATTTTCACGGACTGGGTTGGCGCGGTGGTTTTGGCATCATGTTCGACGATCTGGTGGCAGCGTTTTGTACGCTGTTGTGTTTGTCCCTTTGGCTGGCGACCCGATGAAAAACCTCATACCGACAGAAGCCCTGTCTGCGGTGCTGCTGCAACGCGGTTGGATGCTGGCCACCGCCGAGAGTTGCACCGGCGGCATGATCAGTGCCGGTTGCACCGATCTGGCAGGCTCCAGCCTGTGGTTTGAACGCGGCTTTGTGAGCTACAGCAACGAAGCCAAACAAGACCTGCTGGGCGTGCCTGCCGCGCTGATTGCGCAACACGGTGCCGTCAGCGAACCAGTGGCCCAAGCCATGGTGCTCGGTGCGCTGAACCACAGCAAAGCACAGGTGGCGTTGGCGGTGACAGGCATTGCCGGGCCGGGCGGCGGCAGTGCGAGCAAACCGGTGGGTACCGTGTGTTTTGCTTGGGCCATGCCCAGCGATGCGGGCCCGACGTTGGGTGCATCTTCGGCCTGGGTGAAAACACAAACTTGTGGGTTTGCAGGCGACCGCGCGGCGGTGCGGCATGCCACCCACGCCCACGCAGTGGCGCATTTACTGGCGTTGCTCAACCATGCGACGCCAATGCTTGGCTGATGCTGTTCATGGCTTGCGCCAATGCCACATCTGACTGCGTGACCCCTCCGCTGTCATGGGTGGTCAACCGCACCGAGACACGGTTGTACACATTCGACCATTCCGGATGGTGATCCGAGCGGTGCGCCACCGCTGCCACTTCCTGCATGAATGCCATGGCTTGTAAAAAATCGGCAAATACCCAATCGGCCAACAAGGCTTTTTCTTGCAAGCGCCATCGCTGTGAAGCCTCGGTGTTGAGGTGTCGCAATGCGTTTTGTATGTCAGTGTCTGTCAGCAAAGTGCGCATGGTTCATCCTGTTCCATTCGATGGCGCTTGACTGTAATCGCTGGTGACCACCACGCCCAGTCTGGCCAAACGATGGGTCAAGCGCAGTACTTGCCGGTCCTTGCTGACCAGCAGCGCGCGGTGTGTCACGGCCAAGTCGATAAATTTTTGATCGTCCGCGTCTTTGCATACATATGGCGAACGTGGCGCTTCAGGTTGCGTGTGCGACCAGCGGTCAAATGCAGCCATCACCTCTGCCGCAGTGCGCGACAGTTGGGCCAAACGGGGTTCGATATGGGGGTAGGCCAACACCCGCCAGAGTTCTTGGCGCATCGCGGATGTGACCAACCAACGCACCCGTTGCTGTGCCAAGTGTTCATGCAACAAGGCGGTGTTTGTGTCTTGAAACACCCAGATGTCGAGCAGCACATTGGTGTCTAGCACCACGCAGGGTTTGTCAGACACAACCGTTGCCATTCAACGGGGTTCGGGTGTGGCGCCTGCCCGCAAGTCAAAGCGGAACATGCGGCACTCGATAGGGCCATTCCACATCGGCACTTTGCGCGACTCTTTCAAACGCATGCGGCCAGGCAATTTGAGTTCCGGTGTCAATACCCAGGCACGCCATCCGCCGTAATGTTGTTTCCAATGGCTGGCCAGTTGCAAAAAGAAATCGCCACCGTCTTGCACTTGGCCGCTTTCGCGACCGGCGATGGCGTTTGACGCTGCCCGTGCCGTTTCAGTCGGCTTAGCTTGCCGCGATGCGCCAGCCACACCGGCGGTGTCAATCCGTTCACCATAGGGTGGATTGACCAACATCCACCCTGGCTTGTCAGCGGGCGGCATGCGCTGCAACGCATCGCCGCCGCGCCATTCAATGGCATGCGCCACCCCGGCGCGCTCGCCATTGCGCCGTGCAAAGTCAACCATGCGAAAGGCCACATCGCTGCCAAACACCGCTGCACGCGGCGGACATTGCTGCGCGGTGGCTTCTTGTTGCAATTGTCGCCAGACATGGGCATCGAACAAACGCAACCGTTCAAACCCAAAGCGGCGTTGTCCACCTGCGGCCATGCGACACGCGATTTGTGCGGCTTCAATGGCGATGGTGCCGCTGCCACAACACGGGTCGTACAAAGGCAAGCCTTGGTCGACTCCGGCCAAGGGCAGTGTGTCAGGTCGGGTTTCACCGGGTGCATACACCGGCGGCATGCTCCAACCGCTGGCGGCCAACATCGCGGCGGCCAAGGTTTCTTTCAGCGGTGCATCACCTTTGTCCTCGCGCCATCCGCGCTTGAACAAAGGTTCGCCGCTGGTGTCTAAATACACGGTTTGGTGTTTTTCACTCAGGTGCAAATGCACGCGCACGGCTGGTCGTTGGGTATCGACATCGGGCCGCACGCCGGTCTTGTCGCGAAACCGGTCGGCGATGGCGTCCTTGACCCGCAACGCGGCAAAGTTCAGGCTTTTCAGCGGACTGTGTTGCGCCGTGAAGTCGATGCGAAAACTCTCGCGCGGTGTGAACCACATTTCCCAAGGAACCGCTAACGCAGTTTGGTAAATATCTTGCTCATTCAGGTAAGGCGCATGGGCCAATTGAATCAACACCCGCATACCCAAGCGGCTGTGCAAGTTCAAGAGCAATGCTTCGCGCCATGACGCTTGCAATTGCACTCCGCCACGCAGCGTTTGCATCGCGGTGGCGGGCAAGCCGGTGATTTGCGCCACTTCACAGGCCAAATAAGCCTCTACCCCGGCAGCACAGGGGACAAACAATGACAAAGCATTCACAGCGATTTACGCAGGTTGGTGGGCGCAATGCGCAAGGCCTCGCGGTACTTGGCGACGGTGCGACGGGCACAGTCAATGCCTTGCTCCTTGAGCATGTCAGACAACTGGTTGTCTGACAAAGGTTTTTTGGGATTTTCGCTGGCAATCAATTGCTTGATGAGCGCGCGCACCGCCGTGCTCGATGCATGGTTGCCACTGTCGGTGCCCAGGCCAGAGCCGAAAAAATATTTCAACTCATAGGTGCCGTAAGGCGTGTGCATGTATTTGGCTGTGGTCACACGGCTGATGGTTGATTCGTGCAAGCCCAACTCTTCGGCAATTTCACGCAACACCATCGGCTTCATGGCGAGTTCGCCGTGGATGAAAAAACTGCGCTGGCGTTGCGTGATCGCATTGCTTACCCGCAATATCGTGTCAAACCGCTGCTGTATGTTTTTGATCATCCAACGCGCCTCTTGCAAACGCTGCTGCAAACCGGCATGGCTGTCGCCCTTGCTGCCCTTCAAGGCATTGGCATAAATGTCATTGACCTTCAAGCGCGGCATGACTTCTGGGTTGAGCATGGCGCGAAACTGCGGCAAGCCTTGGCGGTCCACGCCGCTGGCAGTGACCAGCACATCGGGCACCACCACGTTGCGCTCCACGTCGATGAAGCGGCGTCCGGGCTTGGGCTCGAGCCGCGCGATCAATGCGATCGCCAATTTCACTTCATGTTCGCTCGCGCCAATCGCCGGTACGAGCCGCTTGATGTCACGCTTGGCCAGCAACTCCAAAGGCTGCTTGCAAATGGCCATGGCGCAATCGCGCACCGCATTGCGTTCTGCGTTGTCATCGGGGATGGCGCGCAATTGCAAACGCAAACATTCCGCCAAGTCTCGCGCGCCCACACCCGTGGGCTCCAGGCTTTGCAACAAGCCCAAGGCCACCTGAAAACGGTGTACCAATTCTTCGCATTGCTCGATGTCGTCACCGGCCAAGCTTTCAGCCAAGGTCTGAAAGCTGTCTTCCAAATAACCATCGTCATTCAAGGATTCAATGAGAAACCGCAAAGCGGCTCGGTCGGTGTCATCCAGCCGCAAAGACAGGGCTTGTCGGTGCAAAAACGCGGCGAGCGATTCTTGGTTGCGTGCCAGTTCGGTGGCCTGTGACTTTTCGTCGTCGTTGTTTTGCTGGTTACGCGCAGGCGCGTCGCCGCCCCATTCGCTGTCGTCGGGAGAAAATTCAACACTGCCGTCGCCGTCCCAGCTTTCGGCCACGCCTGCTGCGTCCAACGGTGCGTCTGGCGCCTCGCTGGCGGTATCCACCCGAACCTCGGTGACGCGGTCTATGGCTGCGTCCCAGGTGTCGTTGTCGTTGTCGCTGGGCGTGGCGGCCAGGTTTTCTTGCGCCAGACCAAAATCTTCACGCGGAGCCAAGTCTTCCAATTCTTTTTCAAGGAACGGGTTGTCGTCGAGCATTTGCTCGATTTCTTGGGTCAGTTCAAGGGTGGAGAGTTGCAACAACCGAATCGATTGCTGCAACTGCGGCGTGAGAGCCAGGTGTTGCGAGACGCGCAGTGAGAGGCCTTGCTTCATGCTGCGTCCCTGGCCTTACATACGGAAATTTTCACCCAAGTACACCCGCCGTACCTCGGGGTTGTGGATGATCTCTTGCGGTTTGCCTTCGGCCAATACCCGCCCTTCACTGATGATGGCCGCATGGTCACAAATGCCCAAGGTTTCGCGCACATTGTGGTCGGTGATCAACACGCCAATGCCTTTGGCCTTGAGAAAACTGATGATGCGCTGGATTTCCAACACCGCAATCGGGTCGATGCCCGCAAACGGTTCGTCCAACAAGATGTATTTGGGTTGTGTGGCCAAGGCCCGGGCGATTTCTACACGGCGACGTTCACCACCCGACAAGGACAACGCGGTCGACTCGCGCAAATGTTCAATCCGCAGCTCTTGCAACAAACCGGTCAACCGCAGTTCAATGTCTGCTTTTGACAAGGGGCGGTCGTTGTCATCGGTTTGCAACTCCAACACCGCACGCACGTTGTCAGCCACATTGAGTTTGCGAAAAATGGAAGCCTCTTGCGGCAAATAACTCAAGCCCATGCGGGCACGCTGGTGTATCGGCAAATGCTCAACCGCCACGCCGTCGATGGTGATGTTGCCGCCATCGGCCCGCACCAAACCGACGATCATGTAAAAGGAAGTGGTTTTGCCAGCGCCATTAGGGCCGAGCAAACCCACGACTTCGCCTTTGTTGACATGCACCGATACATCCTGCACCACTTGGCGGCCAACGTAGGATTTTTGCAAATGCCGAACCAGCAGGCCGTCTGCTTGGTCAGTCCCCGTCATTACTTGGCCGCCTCATCGTCCGATTTGGGGGTCAGCACCGCACGAATGCGTCCACTGCTGTTGGCCGGTTTAACGCCGCCGACCAGTCCATCCACCGTGAATTGATCGGTCAGGTTTTCATAAATGATGCGCTGGCCGGTCATTTGGTCGCTCAACACCGTGCCTCGGTAGCGGCGAAATTCAGCCCGTCCCAACAGGGTCAGGCGATCAGCCTTGCCATCGTATTCAATCAACTCACCTTCGCCTTCGATCCATTCCTCAACGCCTTCGCGTTTTTGACGGAAAAAACCGCGCTGACCGGTTGAAGGCCTGATCACACCATACTGAAAGCCGTCAGGGTCTTGTCGCACTTCCAAACGCTCGCCGCGCATGACGATGGTGCCCTTGGTCGCCAGCACTTTGCCGGTGAAAACACTGAATTGCCTCAACTCATCGTGTTCCAGGTTGTCAGCCTCGACATTCAAAGGTTTTTTGCGGTCAGCCTTTTCTGCCAGCGCTGGTGACAGCGGCAGAATCGACAGACAAACGAGTAGGAAAAAGTGTTTCAAGGCACGGAAATTGCTGTGTTGGACATTGCCCGCATTGTAGGGGCAATGTCCGGCGCAACAGATCAACGGCCTTTGCGGATTTCGTTGATCAAAAAATCAGTGATTTGCAGCGCGCGCTCCATGCTGCCGGCCAAACTGCCGTCGACGTAAAAACGCCCGCCGATGCCCAGCGCGGGAACGCCTTCTACCTTGTACTGCTCTTGTAACTGGGCAGCGCGTCTGGCTTTGCCCACCACCGAAAACGAATTGAACAGTTCGGTGAATTTGGCCGCAGGTATGCCATTTTTTTCTGCCCATGCGGTCAAGGCCTCGGCTTTGTCCAGCGATTGTTTTTCCACATGAATGGCTGCAAACAATTTGCCTTGCAATGCCTCAACCTTGCCTAAGGTTTCAAGCACGTAATATGCGCGCTGCTGGGCTTCAAACGTATCGCGAAAACGCACCGGCACCCGCTTGAGCTCCACATCTTTGGGCAATTTTTTGCCCCAAGCACTGAGCGTGGGTTCGAATGCATTGCAGTGCGGGCAGTTGTACCAAAAGAACTCCAGCACTTCCACTTTGCCCTTGGGCGCATCGGTGGTGATGGGTTTGGACAGCACCAGGTAATCGGTGCCCGGCTTGAAACCAGCTGTTTGCGACACTGCGCTGTGCCAAGGCGCAAAAAGTGCACCGGCCAGCCCAGCCGAAGCCAGCGTATGGAATTGACGACGTTTCATGACCATGCCTTTCAAGTTATCGTTGCACGCGAATCAACGCTGATTCGAATTTGTTGGATTTCAATTGCGTCTGGATTTGCTCGGCTTGCGTCTTGCTGTCGAAAGGGCCAAGGCGCACGCGGTAGATGATCTTGCCATCTTGGTCGCGCTGTGAAACAACCGGGTCATAACCACCGAGCGCGAGTTTGGCGCGCTGTCCCTCGGCATCCGTGCTGGAAACAAACGCGCCGACTTGCACAAAATACTGAAAAGCATCGGTTTGCTGGGCTTTGCTGGCCGCCAAATCACCCAAAGGGTCCTCTGAAGCAGCAGGGGCCGCCGGTTCGGGAGCTTGAACCGATTTGTCGGGTTTTGCAGTGTCTATGGGCGCATTGGCCGCCGGGTTCTTGCCGTAGAGCGGCGCGTTCGGGTCCCAATCTTTGTTTTTCTTCTCTTCGGCAGCATCTTGTTCAGCGTTGCGGGTCAAGCCTTTGTTCATGAAAGGAATGGGTACCTTGGTCACATACACCGCCACCACCAAAGCAATCAACAAGCCCACCACCAAGCCCAGAATAAAGCCTACCAAGGTGTTGCCGCGTTGCGCTGAACTGGTTGCCATTCACTGTCCTTGTTACATGACCTCTGGGGCACTGACCCCCAACAGGTTCAAACCGTTTTTCAAAACCTGCGCCGTGGCATGAATCAAAGCTGCGCGGGCAGTGCGTACTGTTTCATCTTCCACCAAGATTCGCTCCGCATCGTAATAGCTGTGATAGCAAGCTGCCAGCTCGCGCAAATAAAACGTCACATCATGCGGGGCCAAATCGGCGCAGGCCTGCGCCAGCACCTGCGGGTAGCGCGACAATAACATCATCAACGCTTGCGCTGGCGCGCTGTCAAGGCTGGACATATCAGCCTGCAGCAACATGGCAATGGTGTCGGGCGTTGGGGTGGCTTGGTTATTGGCCACATCGGGCGTCGACAACTTGGCAATCACAGAGCAAATACGGGCATGCGCGTATTGCACGTAATAGACCGGGTTTTCGTTGTTCTTGGCTCGCGCCAAATCCACATCAAACACATACTCGGTATCGGCTTTGCGGCTGAGCAGAAAAAACCGCACCGCGTCCTTGCTGGTCCAGTCAATCAAATCGCGCAAAGTCACATAACTGCCTGCACGTTTGGAAATTTTGACTTCCTCGCCACCGCGCATGACACGCACCATGGTGTGCAACAAATAATCGGGGTAGCCCTCAGGGATGTTCAAGTCCTGTTGCTTAGACGCTGCTTGCAGACCGGCACGTACGCGGGCGATGGTGCCGTGGTGATCGGTACCTTGGATATTGATCACTTTGGTGAAGCCGCGCTGCCATTTGGCCAAGTGATAGGCGACATCGGGCACGAAATAGGTGTAGCTGCCATCTGGCTTGCGCATGACGCGGTCTTTGTCGTCGCCAAAATCGGTAGAGCGCAACCACAGCGCGCCGTCTTGTTCATACGTGTGCCCCGATGCTTGCAACGATGCGACCGCGTTGTCCACTTTGCCATCGGTGTACAGACTGGACTCCAAATAGTACTGGTCGAACGACACTTGAAAGGCTTGCAAATCCAAGTCTTGCTCGTGGCGCAAGTAGGCCACCGCAAATGCACGGATGTTGTCCAAGTCGTTGACATCGCCATTGGCCGTGACTTGTCGGTCGTCGGCAACCACGGTTTTGCGTGCCAAAAAATCTTGGGCAATGTCCGCTATGTAGTCGCCGTTGTAGGCGTTTTCGGGCCAATCGGCGTCGCCCGGTTGTATGCCTTTGGCACGGCATTGCGTGGAATGGGCCAAGGTTTGGATTTGCACCCCTGCGTCGTTGTAATAAAACTCGCGGTGCACATGCCAGCCTTGGGACGCAAACAGGTTGCAAATCGCATCCCCCAAAGCAGCTTGGCGACCATGGCCCACATGCAAAGGACCGGTCGGGTTGGCCGACACAAACTCGACCAACAAGCGCTGGCCGTGCCAAGGCTTTTGCTGGCCGTAGAGATGCCCAGCTTCCAAAATCTCACGCAGCACTTGTTGCTTGGCTGGGGGGGTGAGCCGCAAGTTGAGAAAACCAGGCCCTGCGATTTCGATGGAAGACAACCACTGCTGACCCGCTTTCGAAGCCCCTAACGCTTGGCGCAATTGCTCGCCGACTTCGCGGGGATTGCGACCCAAGGGTTTGGCCAATTGCATGGCGGCGGTGACTGCCCAGTCGCCGTGCGAAGCCACTTTGGGAATTTCAAAACGAGCCTTGTAGCCACTGCCGGGCAACAACGCCTCCAAGGCTGTCGTCAGCGCAGCCAGCAAATCATCCTGAACCTGTTGCATGGTTAATGGTCAGAAACGATAGCTGACTCCAACATTCAAGGCATTGGTGATCAGATTGGTTTTGAGTCGGCCGCCGGTGATGGCGACATCAATCATCATGTAATGCATTTGAAACTCTGTCAGCAGATTCCATTTGTCGCTGATAGGGTAATTGAAGCCAGCCAACAGAGTCGCGACGGGGCCCCCGTATTGGTATTCAAAGGTTTTGTTGCCCGACCAAGTCACTTCAACATGGGGTACAGAAATGCCAATGCCAGCGCCCACATGGGGGCGGATACTGCGGTACGTGAATCGACGCATGGCAATCACTGTGACAGGGTTGGCGCCATCGGTAAATTCCAGCCGTGTGTAACTGTTGCCACTGGTACCGGTGTTGCTGGAACTATTCAAGTCCGTCGAGTAAGCCTTGGTGTGCGCATAATTGACCGCATAGCCCCAGTCATCGGTCACCCAGTCGGTATAGCGCAAACCCAAGTAAATGGGAAAAGAAAAGGGCTTGCCCTCCCAGCCCGTGTAAAAAGATTTACCGGTGGTGCTGTTTTCCACCGTGGAGTGAGGAGAGCTTTGCTCGCCACCGTAAACGCTGAATTCGGATTCTGCTTGGGCCAAACTCGACACACTGATCGCCAAAACGGCCAAGCCAAATTTCAAACGGTTCACGGTCACCTCCTAAAATGGAAAATTATCGGTGAAAACCCGAAACCCTTAATTGTGATCAGAAAGCGTTCAATGACTCAGCGTACCTCCCTCTACAAACTGCATGTCGACTCAGCCCTTTACCGGTTCATCGACCAACAGGTGTTGCCCGGCACTGGCGTGTCCAGCGTGACTTTTTGGAAAGGGTTTGACCAGTTGGTGCAAGACTTGGCACCCCAAAATATCGCCTTATTGGCAGAGCGAAACCGCCTGCAGTTGGCCTTAGACGAATGGCACCGCACTCACCCAGGTCCGGTGACCGACATGAAGGCCTACCAAGCTTTTTTGCACGACATCGGCTACTTGGTACCAGTGCCAGCCCGAGTCCAAGTCACCACCCAACATGTCGATACCGAATTGGCAGAACAAGCCGGCCCGCAACTGGTGGTACCCATCCTGAATGCACGCTATGCCCTCAATGCAGCCAACGCCCGCTGGGGATCGCTGTACGACGCCCTCTACGGCACCGACGTCATTTCTGAAGACAACGGTTGCGCCAAAGGCCCTGGCTACAACGAAAAACGCGGCGCCAAAGTCATTGAATACGCACGTTATGTGTTGGACCGCACCGCCCCCTTGAAACACGGCTCGCACATTGACGCCACCGGCTATGCCGTGGTCAAAGGCGCGTTGTTGGTGAGTTTGAAGGGCGGCAAAAATTCAGCGCTGGCTGATCCCAAACAATTCGTGGGTTACCAAGGCGACCCGGCTCATCCTTCGTCTGTGTTGTTGGTGCACCATGGCTTGCACTTAGATATCCAAATCAACCGGCAAAATCCGGTTGGCGCCAATGACCCTGCAGGCGTGAGCGACCTGGTGGTGGAGGCTGCGCTCTCCACCATTTTGGACTTGGAAGATTCTGTGGCGGCCGTGGATGCCGAGGACAAATTGCTGGGTTACAGCAACTGGCTAGGCATTCTCAAAGGCACATTGACCGAAGAAGTGACCAAGGGCGGGCGCAGTTTCAAGCGTGGCTTGAATCCAGACCGCATCTACCACTCACCCAAGGGCGATGCACAGGTGACACTGCATGGCCGCTCTTTGCTGTTTTTACGCAATGTCGGCCACTTGATGACCAACCCCGCCATCTTGTATGAAGCTGCCGATGGCAAGTTGCGTGAAATTCCCGAAGGCATCATGGATGCGATGGTGACCACAGCCATCGCCTTGCACGACCTGCAAGGCCATGGTGCCAACGGTATTCGTAACTCGCGCACCGGTTCGGTCTATATCGTCAAACCCAAAATGCATGGGCCGGCTGAAGTCGCCTTCGCTGCAGAAATATTTGAACGGGTGGAGCATATTTTGGGGCTGCCCAGCTGCACCGTGAAGCTCGGCATCATGGATGAAGAGCGTCGCACCAGCGTCAATCTCAAAGCCTGTATCGCGGCTGCCGCGAGCCGCGTCGCCTTCATCAACACG
>SXGQ01375694.1_pt1 | contig 20781 bp, 17 predicted proteins | sample 3178371 | NCBI WGS metagenome assembly SXGQ01 (sample SAMN11356859, study PRJNA531348) | freshwater metagenome | isolation source: freshwater sample F1-20 | place: China: Fuxian Lake, Yuxi | collected 2017-12-25 | reverse complement strand
GCCGGCCCGGGGCGCGACCGATGAGATATCGATCCCACTGGTGCGCCCACCGGCGCCGCGCGCCAGCCGCGCCGATAGCGGAGAGCCAGCCGAAGGCGGCAGACGGTCGCTGGTGCTGGTGATCGTCGGTGGGCTCGCAATCATCGTGATCGCCTTCGTCTTGATCACTCAGGTCTTTGGTGGTGGTGGCTCAAGTACTACCTCCACTCCCGCAACCAACAGCGTTGAGCCGGCGCCGACGACTACGCAAACAGCCCCTGACGGCGGAACTGTTGACAAGGCCAAGACGCAGGTCGCCGTCCTTAACGGCACGACCGGCAGTGGCCTGGCCAGAGCGGCGGCCGACAAACTTCAAACGGCGGGTTTCACTCAGGTCGGGCCGGTCTCAACGGCACCCGACCAGTCCGCCCAGACTTCGACGGTCTACTACGACACTGGAGCTAAAGCGGCCGCAGATGAAGTGGCAAAGACACTCGGACTGAGCAGCTCTGCTGTGACGGTGATCGACGAGAACATCCGCGTCCTCGGCCAGAGCGCCGTCGTCGTCGTAGTGCTCGGTGCCGATCAAGCGCAGTGATCTATCTAGCAAGGCACGGACAGACCGCCTACAACTTGGAGGGACGTTTTCAGGGTTGGGGCGACGTGCCGCTCAACGAAACCGGTCGCGAGCAGGCTCGTCAGTTGGCGCTGGCGGTAGCCGCCGTGGAGCCGATAACGCTGGTCTCAAGCAACATTTCACGGGCACTGCAGACGGCGACAATCGTCTCCGAGTTGATCGGTCTTGAGCCACAGATCGATGCCCGTTTCGCTGAAACCGAGACCGGCGAGTGGACCGATCGCAGCTTTGCCGACGTCGCCGCGGAGGATCCCGAAGCGTTCACGGCATTTGTTGAACTAGAGGCCGACTGGGGATTCCCGGGCGGTGAGAGTTTTGCGACTCAGGCTGCACGCGTGGCGGCGGGGCTGGACGATTGGCGCGCGCGCAGCGAAACTGGGGCAACCGTGATTATCTGCCATGGCAACGTGATCCGCCTTGCGCTGCGTGCTGCCGGCAGGGACGGGTCGGAGCGCCCCGATAACGGAAGCCTTGTGGCGCTTTGACACGGCTCGCACAGCTCTTTTTCGCGCTGCTCGTGCTCGCCACCGGGGCTGCTTTCTTCTTCGCCCAGGAGCTGAAGACCGCCGATCCGGTGCTGCTCTCGTTCCGGCTCGGTTCGGAGGCAATCTCGCCGAACGGTGACGGCCGTTTCGAACGGCAGCGGATCACCTTTCGGCTGAAGCGCAGCGAACTGGTGGACGTAGCTGTCGTTGATCAGCGCGGCGACAGCATCCGTGAAATCGCCTCCGGAATTGAGCTTCCCGCCTACCGCACAATCGCACCGCTGACTTGGAATGGCCGCGACGCCAACGGCAAGGTCGCCGCCGACGGCCGCTACCGAATTCGCGTCACTCTTCGCCGTGAGGGCCGCAGCATCGTCGTTCCGAAGTCGTTTCGCGTTGATGACACGCCGCCTAAGATCACCGTCGTCTCGATCGGCCCCGGCGCCGGCGCGGGCCCAGAGCTGCTGCCGCGCGCCGATGGCCAGCCAGCAGAGATTCGCCTCAACAGCGCCGCGCGCGAAGGGAGGCTGTTGATTTTCCGCACTGCGCCGCTGCCAACCGAGCAGGTTGCTGAGCTGCCGATCGCGGAAGGCTCCGACCGCGCAAGTTGGAGCGGGCGCGGTGCCGACGGCCGCTTGGTAGCGCCCGGAACCTACCTTGTTGTCGCGCAGCGCCGCGATGCGGCCGGAGTTCTCGGCAGCTCGGTACCGCTCGATTCAAAGGGCATGCCGATCACCGTCTACGGCCAGCCGCTGCCAGGCCGTGGTGGCATCGCGGTTCGCCCGATTGCCGCGCAGCCGCCGCTGCTGCCAACCAAGGCCGGTTCGGTCGCCAGTGTGGCGGTCTTGGCCAACGGTCAGCGATTTAGCTGGACGCTCAGCCGGCTCGGCGAGCCTGCCACGCAGCGCGGTCGCAGCTCGGCCTCGATGGTTCGCGTCAAACCGCGCGGCAAGGCCTCGCAGCTGATGCTCTTCACGGCCAAGAAGGGAGCCTTGCGGGCATCTGTTCCGCTCCCCATCGACGATGCCGGCTCGCACCCGGTGTTGGTCGTGCTGCCGCTAATCACATGGCAGGGCCGAAACCCGGTTGACGATGATGGCGACGGCGAACCCAACCTGCTTACCACAGGCGGCCCGGCAGCGCTCAGGCGCGTCCTTGGCACGCCGCTGCCGGCGCGCTTTGCGCTGCAAGAGCAGCCGATAATGAAATGGCTTGCCCGTAACCGATACCGCTACGACCTGACGACCGATTACGGCCTCGCGAGTGGCCGCGGGCCGACGCTCGCCGGCCACACCGGTGTGCTGCTGGTCGGCGACACGGTGTGGCTGCCAGCGGCCGCGGCGCGCAAGCTGCGCACCTTCGTGACTGCTGGTGGAACGCTCGTTGAGGCAGGAACCGATTCGCTGCTTCGCTCCGTCACGCTGACGAAGAGGGCCAACCTTGTTTCGCCGTTGCCAGCAGCTACAGCCGACATCTTTGGCAGCACGCTGGAGCCTCCTGCGGGCGGCAACTTCGACATCACCGCCGGCGAAGATCGAATCAAACTCTTCAAGGGGACGAGCGGGCTCTTCAACGACTACGACGTGATCGAGGAAACGAAGACGGTTCCTCAGGGTGAACCGCTGGCCTCGGCGGTGACCGGCGTCGGCGCATTAACGATCGTCGCTTTCCGCGTTGGCAAGGGAACCGTGATTCGGTACGGCCTACCGCAGCTCCCTTCACGACTAGCAACCGATCCTGATGTTCAAGGACTGATGACGCGCTCATGGCAACTGCTCTCGCGCTAACAATCTGCAGCCTTCTGGCCGGAGCGACGCTCGTCGTCGGCTCGGCGACGGCGCGCGCGCGGCTGATGCTCGCGACGCTGGTCGTTGCGCCGCTGATTCTCGTCGTCCACGTCGCTGACGCCGACCAGCTGGCGACCTTGCGCGACCGTCCGATTCTGGCGGTTGCAGCGCTGCTGATCGGAATTTTGGCCTTGGCGGCTCTGGTGATCCTTTTCACGCGGCGGCCCACCGCCTTCCCAATCGCCGTAGTGCTCACCTTGCCATTCCGGATCCCGATCGCCGTTGGCGACTCGACGGCCAGCCTCTTGCTTGGCCTCTATCTCGTTGTCGCCGCCGGCGCGCTTGCGTGGCTGCTGCCGCGGCTGCGTAGCGGCGCCAGCGAAGAAGGGCTAAGGCCAGGCGCTCTGGAGTGGGTGGTCGCCGCCGTGCTCGTGATCTACTCGGTTCAGAGCGCATACGGCCTTGGCAGCGCCCCGGCGCTTGAGAACGTCGTCTTCTTCTACGTGCCGTTCGCGCTGCTGTTCGTCCTGATCGCACGCTCGCGCTGGACCGAGAAGCTCGCCGGCCGCGCGCTTGCCGTGCTCGTCGGGCTGGCCTTAGTGCTCACCGCCGTCGGCTTCTTCGAATTCGCCACGCGCCACATCTTTCTCAATCCGAAGGTGATCGCATCGAACCAGTTCACCGACTACTTCCGCGTCAACTCGGTCTTTTTCGACCCCAACATCTTCGGCCGATTCCTCGTTGTTGTGATCGTCCTCCTCGTCGCTTGGATCTGCTGGCAGAAGCGCAACAGGCAGGTCGCGCTCGGCGCGCTTGCGGCAGCAATTCTCTTCGGCGGGCTGTTGATCACGCTTTCGCAATCGAGCTTCGTCGCGCTCCTCGCCGGCTTGGCAGTGATCGCTGCGCTGCGCTGGAGTGTGCGCTGGACGGTCGGCGTCGTCGTTGCGGCAGTGCTGCTGGGAGGAATTGCCGCGGCTGTTGGCAGCGGCGCGCTGAGTGGTGGTAAGACGGCCGAGCGCGTTACCAGTGGCCGAGCCGCGCTCGTCACCGGAGGCGGCAAGCTCTTCGTCGAGCGCCCAGTTCAGGGCTGGGGGGCGGGGTCGTTCTCGCGCCAGTACCGGCGAAGCAACGACGTTTCATTCGAGCGCGCCGCTTCGGCATCGCACACGATCCCGGTGACAGTTGCTGCGGAGCAGGGCGTGGTTGGCCTCTTCGCCTATCTGGCTCTCTTGGTGTTGGCATTTATCCGTGCGCTGCGTGGAGCTCGCTCGGCGCCATGGCCCGAGATGCAGGTCGGTGTGGCCGCCGCATTCACGGCTGTCGTCGTCCACACCTTGATCTACGCGGCCTTCCTTGAAGACCCACTGACCTGGGTTCTGCTCGGCGTCGCCACTTCGCTGGCCGCCGCCCGCTCGCAGGAGCAGGACGAGAGTTCGAGTCGGTGACTTTCTCGCGTCGTGAACTGATCGTGTTGGCGCTGGCGGCGGCGCTGACGATCGTCGTCTGGTTGCTCGCGGGCAGCTACCCGGGCTACGACGCCTACTACCACCTCGTCTGGGGCCGCGAGTTCTTCGCCGGGCAGGTTCCGGCGATAGACGCCTACCGAGCTCCGACCGCTCACCCGCTCTATCTGCTGCTCGCGGCGATCCTCGGAGCAATCGTCGGTGACGACAGTGCTCAGCTGATGGTCCTCATATGTGCGCTCTCGCTGGTCGTCTGTGCGTGGGCGATCTGGCGGATCGGCCGCGTTGTATTCGGAGCTTGGCCGGGGATCGTCGCGGCGCTGCTGGTTGCGACCAACCTGAGCTTGATTCTCTACGCCGCGCGCGGCTTCGCCGACATGCCGTTCCTGGCCTTGATCTTCGTCGCTGCTGCGCTCGAGGCGGAGCGCAAACGACGCGGTGTCTCGGTGCTGGTGCTGCTCGCTGCGGCCGGACTGCTGCGCCCTGAGGCTTGGCTTCTGGCAGGCATCTACTGGCTCTGGTGCTGCTGGCCGAAGGACTATTCCAGCGGGCGGCGCAGCCCGCACCTCGGGCTGCTGGCCTTGGTCCTCGTCGCGCCGCTGCTGTGGGGACTCTTCGACTGGTGGGCGGTAGGCCAGCCGCTATACGCACTGACGGCGACCAGCAGCCTAGCCGCCGAACTCGGTCGTGAGCGCGGCATCGCCAAAGTGCCGGCGACATTCATCGACGCGCTGGTAGGCGTTATACGCAACCCGCAGTTGATGCTGATCGGGGTTGGCATCTTGATCGAGATCTTCAGACGCAGGGCGAAGTCGTTCTACCTTCCACTGGGACTAATCGCGACCGGGACTCTGACCTTCATCTGCGTTGGCATCTTCGGCCTCTCGCTGCTGCCGCGGTACCTTACGATCCCCTCGATAACTCTGCTGCTGTTTGCCGGTTACGCGCTGGCAGGCTGGGCCGAGCTCGATCGCGGAAGCTGGCTGCGCCGGGGCTGGGCGCTGGCGGCATTAGCGGTTGTGATCGCCGGCGCTGCTTTCACGGTTCACCGCACTGACATCTTCCGCCGCGCTGGCGTAGAGATCCGCTACATATCGGCCGTCCACAATGACCTTGAGGCGACCCTTGCCGATCCGAAGGTGGTCGCTGCGCTGCGCTGTGGGCCGCTAAGTCTCCCGGCTTTCGGGCTGATTCCGGACTCGCTTTGGATCCGTAACTCAGCGGCCGGATCGGTTGTCGCTCGGGCCGACGTGTCGCCGACGAGCGGCGTGGCGCTCGTCTTCGTCGGCGACAAGACGCATCAACGCTACGGCCGCGCTGACGGAGTGCCTGTCGACACCGACTTTGCGCCACGTGGCTTCAGGCTGATCACCAAACACGGGCAAATCTCGGCCTGGGCCCGCTGCCGCTAGCTGTCGCGCGCCACGCCGAGCTGTTCAAGCCGCTGCCAGAGCGGTGCGTTTTGGCGCCTGGCTGTCTGCGCCATCGCCCACTCGCGCAGTTCGGCGTCAGGCCGCGTGCGCGCACCGGCCTGCTCGAGTAGTGCCGCGGCGAACTGTTCGGCGTCGGCTGCGCGCGTAACCGCGGGCGCCCAGCTTGTAACGCCGGAGAGCATTGGGCTCACGGTGCGGCGCCCGAGCCGCGCGTACTTGAGAATTCGGTTCGGTAACCCGGCGTCGTTAAAGGGCTCAAGCTTGAAGGGAATGATTCCAACGTCGGCGGTGAGGATCAATCGTGATGCCTGCTCGTCGCTCTGGCGGCCGAGCCAGACGAGGCTGGGGTGGGCGCGGCAGGCGGCGAAGTCAGGGTCGTTGGCGCATTCATCGTCGTGCCAGTCGCCGATCAGCAGCAGCACGAGCCGCTCGCTGAGCTGCTCGGCGACGGCACGCAGCAGCGCCCAGTCGGTGCGCCAGCCAAGGTGGCCGAGCGAGACTGCAACGACCGTTTCGTCAATCTGTGGTGCTGGGAACGAATCGGCGGGGGTTGTCACCAGCAGCGCCTCGCGGCCGGCCGCCGTTTCAATCTCAACCAAAGTCTCGGAGACGGCGAATGTCAGCGATGAGGCTTCTGATGCCTGTTCGTGCAGCTCGACGAGGCGCTCGCGGCGCTCAGGCGTCGCGTCGTAAGCGAGCTCATAGCGATCCCAGCGCGAGTACCAGATCTCACAACCCATGCAGTCGGCTTGGATCGCCTGCGCCAGCGGCAGTTGCAGCGGGTGGAAGATCACGACAACGCGCGGCTCGCCGCGGTCGCTGCGCAGCGTCTTCAGGAGCCGCTTCGCCTGCCGCGCTGCCAGCGCCGAGCCGACTCTCCGTGGCAGCCGCGCGATCGCGCCGTAGCGCAGGCGCGGCGGTTCTACAGCTACAACGGCTGGCGAGCGCAGCAGGTCCTCGGCCTGCTCACGCAGAATGAACTGCTCCAGCTCGCGTGCCAGTAGCAGCACGCAGATCGGCTGCCGCTTGTTGGCTAGAGAACTCACGGCCGCCAGCCTAGCCGCGCGGGGCTCCACCGCGCGGGTGGGTAGCGTCCGCCTTTAGATGGACAGCATTCTTAAGCGGCTCGCGACCTCAGGGATGGCGTTTCAGGCTTCGAGCCTGCTGGCCGGGCTGCTGGCGCTTTTCACGCTCCCGCTCTATACGCGCTCGCTAACGGCGGCTGAGTTTGGTTACGCCGAGACGCTTCTGACGCTGGTGATCCTCACCAGCATCCTGCTGCGGGCTGGCCTTGGCGAGGCCTTCATCCGCCACTGGCACGAGGCCGGTGGAGAGGCCGCTCGCCGCCATCTTGTGCGGACGACGAGCGGCTCCGTGCTGATTAGCTCGACAGTGGCGTTGGCAGTCGGCATCTTGCTTGCCGCGCCGCTCTCTGAGCTGCTGCTTGGAACCTCCGACGCGCCGCTGATGTCGGCCGGGGTCTTCGGGATCTGGGCTTTCACCAATTTGGAGATGGCTTATGCGCTGCTGCGCGTGAGTGATCGCCGCCGCGCCTATCTGATCGCCTCGTCGGTGAACGTGATCTTGACTGTCTCGCTTACCGTCACGCTCGTCGTCTTTCTCGGCGAGGGGGCGCGCGGCTACGTGCTCGGCAACTACGTCGCCTCGGCGGCAGTGCTGGTTGGTCTTTGGGTCTTTGTGCTGCGCGAGCACGTCGGCGTTCCGCGCGGGCCGCTGCTGCTGGGGCCGCTGCTGCGCTATGGCGCGCCGACGATCCCTGCTGACGCCGCCGTCTTCCTGCTCAACGTGATCGACCGCGCCTACCTGCTTCGCGCCGACAGCCCAACCGCTGCCGGCCTCTACTCGGTGGCCGTGAAGCTTGCGACAGCGGTGATCATCCTCGTCCGTGCCTTCCAGCTGGCGTGGCCGCCGCTGGCCTACTCGATCGCCGACGAGCAGCGCGCGCAGCAGGTTTACGCCCGCGTCACTACTGCCTACATGGTCGTCAGCTCATTGCTGGTAGCCGCGTTCACGCTGCTTGGCGCGTGGCTGGTGCGGCTACTTACAGCGCCCGACTTTTTCGCCGCCAACGAGGCCCTCCCTTGGCTGGCACTCGGCTGGGCGCTCTACGGCCTCTACCTCGTTCTGGTGACGATTGCCGGCCGCGCGAAGGTGACCGTCCGAACCTTGCCGGCCGCCGCTGCGGGGCTCGTCGTCAACGTAGGGCTGCTGATCTGGCTGGTGCCGTTGCTGGGGGTTGTCGGCGCAGCGATTGCCCTCTGCGCCGCCTACATCGCGATGCTCGTCGTCCTCTTCCTCTTGACTCGCAAAGTTTTCACGGTGCCGTTCGAATGGCGCAGAATCGTTCCGTTGGTCGTCATCGTCGCCGTGCTCAGCGTTGCCGGCAACGGGCTGCTGCCCGACGACGGGATCGATGGGCTGGTGGAACGCTCACTGCTGCTGGCGGCAATCGCCGCCGCGTTGGTCTTGGCTCGAGTCGTAACGGTTGGCGAACTACAGACGCTTCGCTACAGCCTGCGCCCGCCGCGGTTGTAATCGAGCGCCGCTTCGCGCAGCCCTTCGCCCTGATCGGGATGGAGCGATGCGCGCGCGTGGGCGCGGTAGCGGGCGGCGTTGTGGCCGGGCAGCACGGTCGCCGCGATCGCGCGCAGCGAATAGGTCCAAGCCGTCAGCCAGCGCACCAGCGCCGCCGAGATCGGCGAGTGATGCTTGCGCATGTAGCGATCACGGTTGCGGGAGAGCTCAACAATCCGCTTCTCCGGCAGCGCACCGGTCGAGAGCTGCTCGTGGTGGATTGCCTGCGCACTTGGCACGAAGAGCGTCTGCCAGCCTTGATCGGCGAGTCGCTTGCAGAAGTCAACCTCGTCGGAGTAGACGAAGAACTGCGGGTCGAGCCAACCAATCTGACTTCCGGCATCGCGGCGCACAAGCAGCGCAGCGCTTTGCGCCCAGTCGACCGGCTTCGTTATCTCGCCGCTGCTCTGAACGGTTGTCCAGTGATGGATGAAGAGCGCCGATGCCAGCGCCGTCAGCGGCCCGGGGAACCTCCACGCGCTGGGCTGGGCGTAACCGTCGGGGTTGAGCAGCTTCGCTCCCGCCGCTGCAGCCTGAGGGTTGTCTTCAAGCGCTGCGTAGAGCGCCTGCGTGGCGCCGGGCTGAAGTTCGGTGTCCTCGTTGCATAGCAGCGCGTAACGGCCGCTCGCGCGCTCGAGCAGCATCGAGTCGTTCTCGGCTTTGCCAGCCCGCTGCTCGAGCACCACGAGGTCGTCAACTACCGGATGATCGCGCGCCGCTCCAGCCGAACCGTCGGTCGAAGAGTTGTCGAGAACAAGCACTTCTGTAGTGATTTTAAGCGCTTCCTGCTCGCGCCCGATCGCGTCAAGCGCGCGCAGCAGCAGCTCCCGCTGCTGGGTGTTGACTACGCAATAACTGAGATCGACTTCGGCCACAACTCGTATTGTGCTGCTCAGTGCGCATTCACGTCGTCGACCCTCCCGCTTACACGCCTCCGTACGACCGTGCGCTTTGCGCCGCGCTTGCAGGCGCGGGCGCCAAAGTAACGCTTTGCAGCGGCCCGTTCAGCTACGGCGATGTCGCTGCCGCAGACGGTTATCAAGTAGATCAGTGCTTCGGCGGCATGCTGCGTGGGCGACCCGGCTCAAAGCTGCGCTCCGCTTCGCGGCTGGCGGCCGAGCTTCCAGAGATGCTGCGCTACCGCCGCACAGCGCGCCGCGCCGACGTCGTCCACTTCCAGTGGCTGCCGCTGCCACAGCTCGGCGCTTCGCTGCTGCCGACCGACCGCCCGCTCGTAATTACCGCCCACGATGTTGTTCCGCGCGAGCCGCGCCCCGGCCAGATCGCCGGCCTGCGCCGCGCCTATGCGCGAGCCGACGCGGTCGTCGTCCACAGCGAGGACGGCAGCGAGCGGCTGCAGCGCGAGCTTGGCGTTGCGGCCGCTCGCTGCCACGTAATCCCGCACGGCAGCTTCACTCACCTTGCCGAGATTCAGGACCGCGCGCCGCTGCCGCCCGAGCTGGCCGAGGTTGAAGGGCCGGTCGTTCTCTGCTTCGGCTTGATGCGCCCCTACAAGGGGCTCGATGTGGCGATCGAGGCCTGGCGCGGGATCGAGAATGCCGAGCTTTGGATCGTCGGCATGCCGCGGATGGATACGGCGCCGCTGAAGGCCGCGGCGCCGAGCAACGTCCGGTTCGTCGAACGCTTCGTCGAGGACCGTGAGATTCCCGCTCTCTTCGAGCGCGTTGACCTCGCGCTGCTGGCGTACCGCGAAATTGATCACTCAGGCGTCTGCTTCACGGCGCTCGCCTTCGGGGTGCCAATGCTGCTCAGCGACGTTGGTGGCTTTCCTGAGATCGCTGCCGCCGGCGCGGCCGAAATCGTTCCCAGCGGTGACGCGCCTGCGCTGCGCAGCTCGCTCCAGCGGCTGCTCGCCGACGCGCCCGCCCGCCAACGGTTGGCCGCCGGGGCCGCCGCAGCGCGCGAGCTTTACGACTGGGATCGAGTTGCAGCGCTCCACCTTGAGCTCTACTCAAAGCTGATTGGTGGCCGAAGCCGATGATCGTCGTTGAAGTGATCTTTTGGATCTCTTTGGGACTGCTCGTTTTCGCTCAAATCGGCTATCCACTGGTGCTCGGCCTTTGGGCAAAGCTGAGTCGCCGCAGCGCCCAGGCGCCACCGCCGATCGCGGCTGGCGAAGAGCCCTTCGTCACGCTCGTCATCGCAGCCCACCGTGAGCAGTCGGTGATCGCCGCTCGCGTCGCAAACGCGCGCCAGCTCGATTGGCCGGCCAACCGGCTTGAAGTGATCGTCGCCTGCGACGGTTCCCCGGATGACACTGCAGCCGAGGCCCGCAGCGCCGGCGCCGACATAGTCCTCGAGCTGGAGTGGGGAGGGAAGGTGCGCGCGCAGGATGCCGCCGTCGCCGCCAGCGACCCGCGTTCTACCGTGATCGCATTCTCCGACGCCAACGCCAGCTGGGAGCCGGATGCTTTGCGCCTACTGGTCGGCGAGCTCGAGCTCGAAGGCGTCGGCTACGTCTGCGGCCAAGTTCGCTTCAGTGGCGCCGATGGTTCAAGCAACCAAGAGGGGCTCTACTGGCGCTTGGAGATGTGGCAGCGCGCGCGTGAATCGCAGCTAGCCTCCGTCACCGGCGGCAACGGCGCGATCTACGCTGTGCGGCGAGCCGACTACATCGAGGTTGATCCTGTGATGGGCCATGACCTCAGCTTCCCGTTTAACTTCGTTAAGCGCGGCCACCGCGCGCTCTACGCCCCCGGCGCGCGCGCCAGCGAGAAGATGGTGCCGACGGTCGAAGGCGAGTTTGCGCGCAAGCGCAGGATGATGAGCCACGCTTGGCCGATCGTCCTGCGCGGCGGCCTGCTGTCACCGCGCGGCTATTCCTTCCCCTACGCGGTGATGATCTACTGCCACCGCGGGCTGCGCTATGCAACGCCGACGCTCCACATCGTCACCTTCGTCGCCAATTTGATTCTGATCGGGCAGGGCAGCATCTACCTCGTAACGCTGGCGCTGCAGCTGCTGTTGCTGCTGGCGGCGCTACTCGGAGCAGTGATCCCATTGAGGCCACTGCTGATCGCGCGCTACTACGTTCTCACCACTGCGTCGATCGGCGCCGGCCTGTGGGACTACCTGCGCCACGGAACGCCGGCTGGTTGGGCGCCGCCGGAGGGAACGCGTTGATGCTGCGCCGGCTCTTCGATCTCGTCGTTGCCGCGGCAGCGCTAGTGATCACTTCGCCGCTGCTGCTGCTGGCGCTGATCGCGGTGCCGCTGGAGTCGCGCGGCTCACCGATTTTCCGCCAGCGCCGCGTTGGCCTTGACGGCCGCCAGTTCGAAGTGATCAAACTTCGAACGATGATCAGCGGCGCTGAGAATCTTGGCGCCGGCCTCGCGGTCAGCGAACGCGACGAGCGCATCACTCGGCTCGGCGGCCTGCTGCGACGCACTTCGGTCGACGAGCTGCCGAACCTGGTCAACGTTCTGCGCGGCGAGATGGCGATCATCGGCCCGCGGCCCACCGTGCCCGTCCAGGTCGAGCAGTACACCGACCGCCAGCGCGGCCGGCTTGCGATCCGCCCCGGCATCACCGGCTGGGCGCAGGTCAACGGGCGCGCGACGCTCCCGTGGGACGAGCGGATCGAGCTCGACCTCTGGTACATCGAGCACCGCTCCCTGCGGCTCGACCTCCAGATCCTCGTCCGCACCGTGCTGATGGTCTTCGGCGGCGACGGCCTCTACCGCGGGGAGACCGGCGGCTGGCGGTAGAGGCGTCGCGTGGCTGGCGGGTGCGTGGGTCAGGTCACCCGCAGCGTCCTGGTGATCGGCTTGGCCGTCGATCCCGGGAGCGGGGTGACGGTCACGCGCAGGCGCTGTCCGCGTCGCACGCGGGTCCGCAGCCGCACGCGCACGGTGCCCGAGGCCCGGGTGATCCGGACGCGGGCCGTCGCGATGAGCGTCTTGCCCCGCCGGATGCGTACGACCGCCTCGCAGGGCCGCGAGGGGCAGCGCAGCGCGAGCTGGAGCCGCTTGCCGCCCGAGAGCAGCTTCACCGTCGACCCGCGGGTGAAGGCGGGGGGCGCGGCGACGAGGGGGGCGCCGGGGCCACCCGTCCCGACCGGCGCGGAGCCGGCGACGACCGCGGCGCGGGAGACGCCGGACGTCACGTTGCCCGCGACATCGACGGCGGAGTAGGCGATCACCTGGCCCTGGGCCAGCGAAGGCTTGGCGGCGGGGTCGTAGACCGTCCCGCCGCCGGCTCCGGGCGGCACCGTGCCGGGGGCGCCGACGACGTAGCGGATGTCACGGAGGCCCGAGCCGCCGGTGTCGGCGGCGGTCAGGGTGACCACGGGGTTCGCGGCCGAGCTGGCGGGGACGTCGTCTGCGACCGTCGGGGCGATCGCGTCGACGCGGGCTGCGACCGACGTCCTGGTGGCCTCGCGGTTGTAGCCGTCGACGGCGAAGTACCTGATCCGCTGTCCGTGGCCGAGCACCGGCTTGGCGGCAGGGTCGTAGACCGTTCCGCTCGTCACGGGATCACTGCCGTCCGTGGTGTAGCGGATCTCCCGCACTCCGGACCCCAGCCCGGTTCCGGTGTCGGTGGCGGTCAGGGTGACCGGCGCAGGCGCGGTGCGCCAGGTCTCGTCGGCGCTGTCCGTCGTGGTCGGCGCGACCTTGTCGCGCACCGGGAGTGTGGTCCCGATCTGCTGCTCGATCCAGGCCCGGAACGCCCGCACCTCGCCGTACGTGCCTTCCTCATTGGTGCCCGAGCAGGGGGACGGGCCGCGGCTGACGACGCCGACGAGCACCGCGTCGAGCGTGTCGATCCGGGCGTAGAGCGGCCCCCCGGAGTCTCCCTGGCACGACGACGACGGCGTCGGCGTGCCGGGGATGAGCTCCGTGCACAGCTCGAGGGCGTCCGCGTCCGCCGGCAGCGTGCAGTCGGCGTCGGCGCGCGCCCGGACGTCGAGCTGCTTGCGCGCCGGCTCGTTGAACGCGGCCGGGTCCTGGCTGTCGGGCGTCTGCGCGCCCCAGCCGGTGACCGTGAGGCGACGGCCCGCCGCGTACAGGGCGTCGTCGGCGGCCTCGGCCAGGGGCGTGACCGGCACGGCGGACGGCGTCTCCAGCTGGAGTAGCGCGAGGTCGTAGGGCCCGCCGGCGCCAGCGGGGTCGCTCCCGGGGTACTGCGGGTGGATGATCAGGCGCGTGACGTTCGTGGCTCGCGCGAGCGGGTCGCCGGTGGTCGCCAGCGTCTGCTGCCCGAGGATCACCTTGGCGGCGTTGCGCCTGGCCGCGTTGAGCGCGGGGTTCCCGGTCTCCGAGGCGGGGGTCCCCTTCCCGGGATCGTCGTCCTTGTCGAAGCAGTGCGCGGCGGTGACGACCCACGAGGGATGGATGAGCGTGCCGCCGCAGTCATGGGCCAGGCGCTCCGTGTCGCGGCCCGGATCGGCGGTGTTGAGGATCGACACCGTCGAGGGGAACGCAGCAGGCGGCGCGATGGTCCCGCCGACGATGCGGCTGTCGGCGTGTGCGGGACCTGCCATGCCGAGACAGGCCGCGACCGCCAGTGCCGCAGCGGCCGTACGCGTTTCCCGTCGGCGATCTCGCCGCCGTCGGGCGTTGCTGTGATGCATCCTGGGGATCCTCCCGATGTTCGGTTCTGCGACCCGTCGAGGCAGGGGTGGCTCACGCGGACGGGCGGGATACGGCGGTGTATACAATGCGCGCAGCGCGGCCGCAACCCGACGCCCCGGTTTTCCGGATCTTGCGGGTTCCGGCTGGCGCTACGGGCCCGCGACGAGCGCGCGGACCGGCATCACGCGCGGCCTTGGGCGGCGCGAACGTCCCGTTCGACGGCTTCGAGCTCTTGCCGCAGGCTGGCCAGCCGGTCGGCGAGCTCAGGCTCGGGCGGCGCCTCACCGTGCTCGATGCGGTCGCCCAGCGCACGCTCGGCCTCGATCCCCCGCGCCTCCTCCATCGAGTTGATGACGACCCCGATCAGCAGGTTCAGCACCAGGAACGCGCCGACGAGCACGTACGACAGGAAGAACGGGATCGCCCAGCCGGTGACCTCGCGCCCCGCGGCGAGCTGGTCGGGGAAGTTCTCCAGCGTGAGGGTCGTGAACAGCGTGAGCATCGCCTCGCCGATGTCCCCGTACTCGGCGGGGTTCTCGTCGCCGAACATCACCCACCCGACCATGCCGTAGACGAACACGAGGACCACGGTCAGCACCCCGAGCGATGCGACGCCCGGCAGCGACCGTCCGACCGCGACGGTGAGCACCCGCAGGTCGGGCAGCAGCCGGACGACGCGCAGCACGCGGGCGAGCCGCACGAGGCGCAGCAGCGTCGCGTTCTCCCGCACGCCGGGCAGGAACGACCCGACGACGATGACGAAGTCGAAGACGTTCCAGCCGCTCTTGAAGAAGTCCAGCGGCCGGCGCCCGAACCCGACGAGGCGGATGGTCAGCTCGACGACGAAGATCCCGAGGATGACCTCGTTGGCGAGGTTGAGGAGGTCGCCGGCCTCCTCCTCGATCTGGTCGTACGTCCCGAGGCCGAGGATGATCGCGTTGACGACGATCACCGCGAAGATCGCGAGGTTGAACCACATCGCGTCGGCCGTGCGCGCACACGTGCGCACGAGGCGGGAGGACGAGTGCAGCGCCTCCCGGTCGTCGGTCGAGGGCATGCGCAGGTTCCGGGTCATCGGCGACGGATCCTACGGTTGCCGCTGGTCATGCCGGTCTCGGCCTGCGAGGGTCAGGAGGCTTGCGTCACCGACAGAGGGAGAACGCATCATGGCCGGCAGCGTGTACCGCGTCACCGAAGTGATCGGGGTCAGCGACGAGTCCTGGGAGGCCGCAGCGCGCAACGCGGTGGAGGCGGCGGGGTCGTCGATCCGCGATCTGCGCGTCGCCGAGGTCCTCCGGGAGGACGTCACGATCGAGAACGGCAAGATCACCGGCTACCGGGTCCGTCTCGGGATCTCGTTCAAGTACGAGAGCGGCGACTGACGCTCACGGCGTCGCCCGTGCGCCGCCACCTCGCGCGGCGCTCGGGCGGATCGCGCGCAGCACGACGTCGCCGCTGACCGCGCGGGCGTTCGTCTTGTCGCCGCGGAAGACCACGCGCAGCCGGTGCAGCGCGGGTCGCCGCAGACGGGTGGTCACGCGGAAGGTGCCCTTGCGGACCTTCACCCGGACCCGCGCGATGGTGCGGTACTTGCGGTCGCTGCCCTCCCGCGCGATCTCGAGGATGACGCTCGTCTTCGCGGGACGCACCCGGCCGGTCACGGTGAGCGGACGGCCGAACACCACGCGCTTGGCGGCCTTGGCGACGATGGCCGGCCTGACTGCCAGGCGGAACGACTTCGACGTCGCCGCGCGGGCACCGCCGCTGTAGACGACGACGCGCACCGAGCGGGTCCGCGAGGACTTCAGCGCTCCGATCCAGGTGCCGTCGGCGTTGGTCGTGGTCCGCGACATGGTCTGCCAGCGCTTGGGGGTGCGGATCTGCACGCGCACCTCGGCGTTGGCGATCGGTGCGCCGTTGACGGTCATCGCGCGCCCGCCGACCTGGGCAGACTGTCCGTACGCGACGGTGCGGCTGGGCGCCTCCAGCGACACGGTCCCCGGGACGGCGGTCACCGGCCCGAGCGGCACGCCCGCCGGAGCCTGCGCGGCGAGGTTGCGGATCTCCGGGAGCTGGGCGTAGAGCGCCGCACCCGGGCAGGCGGTCTCGCCGCCGTCGCGGTGACCGCTGATGCGCTCGAAGGTGACCTGCCGTCCGGCCGGGAATCGGTTCGCGCTGCCGCCGCCGGAACGGACCGTGACCTGACCCTGCACCGGCGCGCCGTGGATCCCGAGCTTCCAGGCGATGATCCGCGCGTTGGCCTGCAGGCCCGCGGGGCTCTGGCCGCCGCTGACGAAGGTGCCGAGGTTCGAGATGCCGGTCGACACCGCGTTGTACCCCTGTGCCTGCGCGCCGACCACGGCCTGGTCGATCCCGCCCGCGCGACCCTCGTAGATCGTGCCGTAGCGGTCGACGAGGAAGTTGTAGCCGATGTCCGTCCAGCCGTTGGAGTTGCGGTGGTAGCGGCAGACGGCGAGCACCATCGAGGGGCCGTCGGCCTGCTCGTAGAGGTTCGAGGTGACGGTGTGGTGGACCATCGCGAACTGGACTTCGCCCGTCGCCGGGGCCGACCTGGGCTTGCACTGGCCGGCCGGGTCCCACTGGTCACGGGTCACCATCGGGGGCGCGCCGGCTGCCTGCCTGCGCGCGGCGGTCGCGGGAGTGCCCAGCGCGGCGATGACCGCGCTGTTGGCGGCCTTGCGGAAGGTCGTGAGCAGTCGCGACCCGCGATTCGCCGTGCCGGTGGCGTTGACGAAGTGCAGCTTCAGACCCCGCGGCCGGCGGTTGAGGCGGACCTGCACGTGGTCGGTACCGCCGGTGAGCATCGGTCCGGTGCCCGACTCCCCGTTCTCGGCGTGGCCGAGCTCCAGCCATCGGCTCCAGCGCCCGCCGTCACGGCGGACGCGCAGCTCGGCGTGGATCTCCCGCCGCTCGCCGCGGCTCCACCGCAGGCCGACGAGGTCGAAGCGCTTGGGCGTGCGCATCGCGGGCAGCGTCAGCTCGCCGCCGCGGGCGGCACGGGCGGCTCCCGCGGGCGCAGGCGCAGCCAGCTCGAATTCGGTCACCTCAGGTGTGTACGGCTCGAGGGACAGCGCGGGAGCGGCGACCCAGGCCAGTACACCGAGGACGACCGCCAGGACAAGAACACGGCGCATCGTCGTAGGGAACACGGTGACACACCCGTTCGGTGCGGACCGCAGGCTCCCTTGCGAACTGGACGGACGACTGGCGCGCGGACGCGCCTCCGGCCTACGGGACGAACTCCGGCGCCTTGTCGACCCAGCGGTCGCGATACACGCGAACCGCGTCGAACGTCTTGTCCGTGATCTCGTCGCAGGTCAGCGAGCGCGTCCACGTGACGACGGCGAGCTGGTGCTCCATGTCGCTGTTGTTCTCCATGAGCACCATGTGGTACCCGGGGCTGCCGTTGACGTTCTCGCCCGCGAGGGTGCGCAGCTGGTTGATCTGGCGCTCCGGCGTGCCCGGCTTGTACTGGATGATCACGCGCCCGTGCTCGAGCGTGTGGACCCAGTTGTTCACGTCCGGGCTGTTGCCGGGCTCGTAGATGCCGTCCGGCGCGGGCTCGGGGTTGTGCGTGCCCGAGGTCGGCGGGTTCGTCTTGTAGTCGTCGAACGGCTCGCTCTGGTGGGTCGAGCCCTCGTTCGGGTGCTCGGTGAAGGTGCAGCCCGCGGCCTTGACGGCGGCGTCGAAGTCCTTCTCCTGCTGCTCGGGAATCGGTGCGCCCTCGGCCGATGCGCCCGTCGAGCCGACAGCCATCTCGTCATCGCCCCCGCCGCCGGCGGCGAGCACGACGCCGACGACGATCACGGCGATCGCGGCCGTGATGGCCCCGCCGATCATCACGAGGCGCTTGCGCTTGCCTGCCTGCTCGGCGGCGCGCTGCTGGGCCTCGCGTTCCTCGCGGCGCTTGCGCTTCTCCTCTTCCCGGCTGGCCATGACTGACAGCGTAGTAAACCCGGAGTCCGAACCGTGAAACGCCGCGGCCCCGCCCGGAGGAACCGGACGGGGCCGCGGGCCGATGGTCGGTCGGAGTGGTGCTACTTGGCAAGCCGCACGGTGCGCCGTGCCGAGCGCTCCGCGACGTTCCCGGAGGCGTCGCGGGTCACGGTCGCCGCGGAGAGGCGCAGCTGCCGGTTCTTCGCGGCGAAGCGCTGGGCGCCGGCCGGAAGGGTGATGGCGAGCGTCCGGCGCTGGCCGCCGCGCAGCGTGTACCGCGCGGTGCCCAGGAGCGCGCGGACCTTCACGCCACCGATGCGCACGACCGAGGCCGTCGTCAGGCGGACCTCACCGCGGCACCCGCCGGCTTCGGCGGCCGGGCAGCTGACGGTGAAGCGGACCTGCTGGCGGCTGCCGCGCTTGCGGGCGCTGAACCGCCCGAGGATGACGGCGGTGGCCAGGCGGTCGCCCTGGGCCGGGGCGCCGGCGCCCGGGGCCGGGACGTTGACCGGCGGCGCGGCGGCCAGTGCGTCGACGGTCTCGCAGCCGGCCAGCACGTCGACGCCGGGCTGGTCGGTCTGCGCGGTGTCGGTCCCGGTGCCGCAGCGCAGCAGGTCGGTGCGGCTGTCGCGGGCGAGCAGCGTGTCGTCGCCCTCGCCGCCGTCGGCGACGTCGCTGCCGCCGCCCGGGTTGATCGTGTCGTTGCCCGAGCCGCCGAGCAGCGTGTCGTCGCCCTCGGCGCCGTCCAGGGCGTCGTTGCCCGGGCCGCCGTCGGCGTCGATGGCCAGCAGCGACGAGATGCCCGCCTGCGCGGTGATGTCGTCGTCGCCACCCAGGCCGTTGACGTCGAGCGCCTCGGCAGTGCCGATGTCGAGGCTGAACGGGCCGAGGTTCGTGCGGTCGAACTTCGCGCGCGGGCCGTTCGGGGCGATGGTGAACACGTCGCCCGCGGCGGGTGCGCCGTTGACTTCGACGCGGTCGGTGCCCGCGTCGCCGTTCATGACGTCGGTGCCGTCGCCGTTGTTCCAGACGGTGGTGTCGTCGCCGGTGCCGCCGTTCATCGTGTCGCTGCCGCGGTCGCCGACGATCCGGTCGTCGCCGCCCGCCCCGGACAGCGTGTCGTTGTCGTCGCCGCCGTTGAGGAGATCGGCGCCCGGCGTACCGACGATCGTGTCGCTGCCGGTCCCGCCGTTCGCCGTCAGGAGGATCCGGGTGCCGACGGTCTCGTCGCCCTGGATGTCGTCGTTGCCGCCGAGGCCGTTGACCGTCATGCGCTCGGCGGTCGTGATGTCGAGGCCGAACGGGCCGAGGTTAATGCGGTCGAAGCGCACGGAGCCGGTCGGCACGCCCGCCTTGATGCGGAACTGGTCGCCGGCCGTGGGCGCGCCGTTGACCTCGATCTCGTCGGCGCCCGCGCCGCCGTCCATGACGTCGCTGCCGTCGCCGTTGTTCCAGACGAGGGTGTCGTTGCCGGCCTCGCCCTGCATGGTGTCGCCGCCGCGGAAGCCGATGATCCGGTCGTCGTCGTTGCCGCCCTGGATGGTGTCGGCGCCCAGGCCGCCGGTGAGGATGTCGTCGCCGTCGCCGCCGTTGATCGCCAGCGCGCCGGTGGAGACGGTCGGGCCGGTGACGATGTCGTCGCCGGCGCCCGCGTTGATCGTCAGCGGAAGGTTTGCGGCGAGCGTCTGGTCGCCGGCGAGGAAGGTGTCGAAGTCGACGTTCGAATTGAACCCGCCGCCGGTCTGGTTGTGCGTGTAGAGACCGCCGGCTTCACCGATGACGATGGTGTCGTTCGCGCCGTCGCCGGTCAGGCTGGTGCCGTTGCCGGTGACCGTCGCGTTCGCGGCGGCCGGGGCACCGAGCGCGCCGGCGGCGGCGATGGTGGCAAGAAGGGTGGTGCGGGTGATGCGCTGCATCAGAGAGCCTCTCTGGGTCGGGATCAGTGGGTCTCACCGATGCCGGACGCCGGCCCTCCGAGATCTATTCCCGAGAAATTCCGAGGACGCCTGCGAGGAGTCCGCGCATGGCCTCCCGGGCGTCGTCCGGCGGTAGGCCCTGCTGGGCGCGCAGGGCGTCCCAGGTGCTCCACGAGGAGGCGGCGGCGACGGCGGCGCCGGCCGACGCGGGGAGCGGCTCGAGCTCGGGGGCGAAGGTCGCGAGGGCCCGCTCGCGCTTGCGGGCCCGAACCTCCTCGATGTTGCGCGCGAGTACCGGATGATCGTCGGCGATGAGCAGCGCCGCGCGCCGGGTCGGCGTGAGCAGCTCCAGCACGGCGGATCGCTGGGCGACGAACGTGTCGATGCGCTCACCGGGGGGCGCGCTCGGGTCGATGGGCGACACGATCTCCGCGACCCGGGCCATCTGCCGCTCGCCGACCGCGGTGAACAGCGCGTCGCGGCTCGGGTAGTGCTGGAAGATCGATCGCTCGGAGACCCCGGCCCGGCCTGCGATCTCGGCGCTGGTCGCGCGCAGCCGGCCCTCCTGGAGGAGCGCGAGGAGCGCGTCCACGATGGCGTCGCGCGTACGGGTGGCGCGGGCCGTGCGACCGTCCGGGACAGTGGCCATGCGACGAGTCTACGCAGGTTCTTGCAGGCGGACTGCAACTTCTCTAGGGTCTGACATCGTCCCCTGGGAGGAGACCCCGTGCTGCGCCTGTTCCTGTCCGCGTTCCTGCTGACCCTCGTCGCCGCCGCGCCCGCCGCTGCCGCGACCACCGAGAAGACCTTCCGCTACGGCCCGATCAAGGTCGCCGGCTACGAGGTCAAGCAGGACGACAGGACCATCAACATCCCGAAGCCCGACACCGACGGGTTCATCACGCGGATGTCCGTCGACGTCGTCGACAAGAACG
>SXGQ01822021.1_pt1 | contig 20787 bp, 16 predicted proteins | sample 3178371 | NCBI WGS metagenome assembly SXGQ01 (sample SAMN11356859, study PRJNA531348) | freshwater metagenome | isolation source: freshwater sample F1-20 | place: China: Fuxian Lake, Yuxi | collected 2017-12-25 | reverse complement strand
GAGGTGCGCGTGGTGTTTAACGGGGCCGGAGCCTCTGCGATCAGCTGCGCCCGCCTGTATTTGGCGCTGGGCGTGACCCCCGAGAACTTGATCATGTGCGATTCGAAGGGCGTCATTCACGACGGCCGCGAGGACCTGACCGAGGAAAAAATGGACTTCAAGCGCGGCACGCCGCACCGCACGCTGGCTGAGGCCCTGGTGGGCGCCGACGTCTTTGTCGGCCTGTCGAAGGGCAACATTTTGAGTCCCGAAATGATCCAGTCCATGGCGGCCAACCCCGTGGTGTTTGCGCTGGCCAATCCGGACCCCGAAATCAACTACGACGTCGCGATCAAGACCCGCAAGGACTTGATTATGGCGACCGGGCGCAGCGACAATCCGAACCAGGTCAACCACGTGCTGGGCTTTCCCTACATTTTTCGCGGAGCCCTCGACGTGCGCGCCACCAAGATCAACGAGGCCATGAAGCTGGCCGCGGTAAAGGCGATTGCCGACCTGGCCAAGGAGGCCGTGCCCGAAATTGTCAACCTCGCCTACGGCAGCCGAAACTTGGCTTTTGGTACCGACTACATCATTCCGAAGCCGTTTGATCCGCGCTTGATTTACACGGTGGCTCCCGCCGTGGCCCGCGCCGCGATGGAAACAGGCGTGGCCAAAAAGCCCATCACCAACTGGGAGGCCTACGAAGAAGATCTGCGCAACCGACTCGGACGCGACGACAAGTTCATTCGCCTGGCGGTTGAGAAGGCCAAGAGTGCGCCCAAGCGGGTAGTGTTCAACGAAGCCGACCACTACCGTGTCCTCAAGGCGGCCCAAATCGCGGTGGAAGAGGGCATCTGCCAGCCGGTACTCTTGGGCGACGTAGCCAAGATTAAGGCCCTCATCGAGGAATACAATTTGGGCCTCGAAGACGTGCCGATGATTGATCCGCGCAGCAATTCGGCTCCGCACCTTGCGGAGTACGCCGAGACATTGTACTCGATGCGGCAACGGCGCGGAGTGGGCCGCGAGGAAGCGCGCCGACTGATGTTCAACCGCGACTACTACGGTCCGATGATGGTGCGCAGCGGCCACGCCGACGCCTACGTGACCGGCGCCACGGTGAAGTACACCCGTGCGGTACGCCCTGTTATGGAGATTCTGGGACCGAAGACCCCGGCCTCGACGGTGGCCGGCGTGTACGTAATGCTGACCAAGCAAGGGCCTAAGTTTTTTGCCGACACGACGATCAACCAGGATCCGTCCGCCGAGCGCATTGCCCAGATTGTGTCTGAAGTTTCGAAGATGGTGCGCAAAATGAACATCCAGCCCCGTGTGGCCCTTCTGAGTTACTCGAATTTCGGTTCGAGCGACGGCGTCACGCCGCGCAAGATGCGCGAAGCGCTCCGCATGATTCGCAGTGCTGACCCTGACCTGATTGTCGACGGCGAGATGCAGGCCAACTTCGCGGTGGACAATGGGCTGCTGGCCGAACAGTTTCCGTTCAGCGACCTAGTGGGTAAGGGTCCCAACGTGTTTGTGTTCCCCGGACTTTCGTCGGCCAACATTTCCTACAAGCTGCTGCAGTCGATGGCAGGCATAGAGGCGGTCGGACCGTTGCTCGTGGGACTCGACTACCCGGCCCATGTGCTGCAGCTGGGCTGCAGCGTGCGCGAAATCGTCAACACCACAGCTATGGCCGTGATTGACGCCCAATCGCGGGAGGTAGCTGGCTGAATCCGAAGGCGGTAACTACGGACAGGGCCGCCACGCCATAGTATAGCGTGCTGTACCCGAAGTGTTCGATGACGCGGGTTCCGACCAGCGGAGCCATGATGTGGCCCAAGGCGTAGGTCGCAGCATAGAGCCCAAGGTAGCGTCCGCGGGACTGGTCGCCCGCGCGCAACGTGATCCACGAGATCATAAACGGCATCGCCAAGATTTCAGACACGCTGAGCAGCAGCATGGAGGCATAAAGTCCGGTGAGCCCCGTTGCCCAATTCAGGCTGGCAAAGGCCAAGGCCATCACGAGCACGCCCAGGGCGATCGCGTGGCGGGGCGCAATGCGGTTTTGGGCCCAGTTCACAAAAACCATTTCGACGGCGACGATCAGGAGGCCGTTAAAGCCCAGAAGCAGTCCAATTTGTTCTTCACTCAGCGCAAATACCTCGCGGTAGTAGAGCGGCATGGTGGAGACCAGCTGAAAAAAGGCCACGGCAAAGAGCAGCACTAGGATCGAGAACGCCAGGGCCCCGCGGTCGCGGTACGGGGATTTTCCGCCCTGTTGGGTTTCGCGGGCGCGGCGCGGACGGCGCTTGCGAAAGAACCCCACAAAGAGGAGGCCGGCGGCCGCGCAGGTGGCGGCGTCGGCCCAAAATAGGCCCTGATAGCTCCAGGCGGCGATGACGCCTGCGGCAGCCGGTCCGACCGAGAAGCCCAGGTTGATCGCCATGCGGTTGAGCGAAAAGGCCCGCGTCACGTTGCCCTCTTTAGCGTACTCAAACACGGCCGAAGAGTTCGCCGGGCGCACCATGTCGGCGACGGCAGTGAGCACAAACACGCCCAATGCCAGCGACCAAAACTCGGAAAGGAAGCTCAGTGCCAAAAATATTCCTGAGCCCAAGAAGAGTGCCGTCGTTTGCACCTGGTACGAACCCCAGCGGTCCGAAAGGGCTCCGCCCGCCAAGGCGCCCACCATGGACCCAACGCCATAAAAGGCCATGATCCATCCCGTGTCGGCAAGGCTGAAACCCAGGCCTTCTCGCAGATACAGTCCGAGGAAGGGAAGCACCATGGTTCCAGCCCGATTCACAAACATGACAGTGGCCAGGACCCAGGCCTCTTGACTGAGCCCTTCAAACGCGGCGCGGTACTGGCGCCAGACCCAAGAGAAGAGGGGAATGTTCACGTGGGGCAAAGGTACCGCGTACTACCTTTAGGGTATGAAGAACTGGATTTTTGGCCTTCTCGTAGGGGCGGCAAGTGCGCAAGCTTCGGCGCAGTCGCTCGACCTCAAAAAAGGACAGTGGTTTCACGCGCTGGGCTACGACTACAGCATCGGAATCGATATGTCGACCCTCTCGATGCCGTTTGCCAGCAACGGCGTGACCTATGCGCCGCGCTTTACCCTTCCGGTCGGCGATGAGCTTTCGCTGGGGTTGACCACCCCGCTGGGGTTGGCGCTGACGCAGGGTCAAGGCGGAACGGGCGCCCTAGGATTTGGCTACCATTACACCCTAGCGGCCACGCTGCAGACCGGTTTGGGGAGTACCGCGAACTCTGACGCCTGGGTGGGCGCCTTTGTCAACTTGGGCTACGGTTCGTTTGCCCGGCAGGTACGTAACTACAGCGGAATCGGTCCGGCGTTTGTGCGCGACGGCTCCACGGGGATATATTCTGAAATTGGGGTGCGCTACGACTACGTCGGCAACGAGGTCAACCTATCGGCAGGCCTTTGGCGCGTTCCCACTTCAGCGGTCGACAAAGCCGACGTGGTGTCGGTGCGCCTGCTCTACGGATTTTACTAGGTCTTAACCCTGCAGAAGGGCTTTGACGACGGCCGAAATGGCCTTGCCGTCAGCCCTGCCCGCCAAGGCTTTGGATGCGAGCCCCATGGCTTGGCCGAACTGACCGGCTTGGGTCAATTGGTGGCTGGCCAAGAGTTCGCGCACCGCGGCCTCGAGGGCCTCGCCTTCGAGGGCAGCCGGCAGGTAGGTCTGAATCACCGCCAGTTGGGCTTCTTCAACCTGGGCGAGGTCGGTTCGGTTCTGGGCGTTGAAGATGTCGGCTGCCTCGATGCGCTGCTTTTTCAGGCGCTGCAGCACCGCGATCGCCTGGGCGTCGGTCAGGGTGCCTTGGTTGGCCGCCGAGGTTTTTTCAGTCGACAGGGCGGCGCGAATCGAGCGCACGGCCTCGAGGCGCACCTGGTCTTTGGCGCGCATGGCCGCCTTCATGTCTTCGCCCAACTGGACTTCGAGGGCCTCAATCGACATTGTCGTGCAAAAACGAGTTGTTGGGGCGGAACTCCAGATCGTTTTTCTCTCCGCGGACCATGTGGTCGCCCAAGGCGTTTTGCTGCGAGTAGCGCGCCGACGCGTCGAGGTCCCAGCCTTGGCGTTCAAACGCCGGACGGTCCAAGTCGCCCTGCTGCATGCGCGCTTGGTTTTGCCCAAATCGGTGGCTGAAGGCCTGCAGGTACGCTCGGCGCTCTTGGGCCATGCGGCGCATGGTCTCTTCGAGGCTGTCGCGATCAGGGTCGATTTCAGGAGCAAACATGGTGTTCACCGCTGCGGTGCGCACCTCGAAGCGCACGTCGTCGGTGCGCATGCTCTGCGGTGCCGGAACGTCGCGGGCCGGAGCCTCAAGCGGGGCTTCCAAGGCGTCCACCGACTCCGCCGCGTCAACGGGGGTCTCTATTGCGGCGGGCTCTTCCCAGGAGGCTGATTTGACTTCCTCAGGGGTTTCCGTCGCGGCGGGCGCTTCCCAAGCGGCCGATTCGACCACCTCGGGCGTCTCAATTAACGGAGCCTCGGCTACGGGTTCTTCGAAGGTGTCATAAGCTTCAATCGATTCAACGGCTTCCAACGACGATATGGCATCAGACGCATCAAACGCTGCTTCTTCCGCCTCAATCGGTTGGTCGAGGGCTTCGTCGACGGCAGTAGCAAAGGGTTCCAAGGTCGCCAAGACCTCGCTGACCTCTGCAGCTACGACGGCGGGCTCATCTGAAGCCGGAGCGCCGGTACCGCGCAGCGCGGCCTCAAAGGCAAGGAGTTCGTCCAGGCCCACCGATTTCGCGGGGCGCGCGGGCTCATCATTCCAATCGAGCGTCCAAGTCATGGTGGGGCTGGGAATCTCGGTTTCGGCGGGCTCCTCAATGGGCAACGCTGCGTCTGCCAAGTCCTCCACGGCGACCACGGGTTCTGCGGAGTCCCAAGGCTCTTCGGTGCGGAGCTCAAACGCAAAATCACCTTCGTCTGATTCCGCGTCCAAGGTGTGCATTTCGGCTTCGGGGGCTCCGGGGGCGGGAACTTCCCAGGCGGCTTCGGCCAAGGGAGCGTCTACGGCGTGCGTTTCGGGCGCTTCGGGCGCCGTAGCGGGCTCGAGGACCTCGGCAATCGGAGTGTCAATCGGGCTGAGGGACTCTTCCTCGAGCGGACTCTTGGAACGAACTGGTTCCTCAAAAAGATTGAATTGCGAACCGGGCGACGAGTCGGGACGAAGTTCGTACACCACTTTTTCGGGCTCGGCGGGGTTCACCGTGCCGATGGGGTTAGTCGCGCTGAATCCGGTGGCGATCACGGTTACTTGAAGGGCGTCATCGAGGTGCGGATCTTCACCGATGCCCATGATGATGTCGACTTGGCGGCCGGCCTGCTCCTGAATGAAGTCGTTGATTTCGCCGATTTCGTCGAGGGTGACTTCGTGCTCGCCGGTTCCACTCACAATCAGCAGCAGCACGTAGCGCGCGCCTTCGATGTGGTTGTCGTTGAGCAGCGGACTGTCGAGGGCACTGCGTACCGACGACAGCGCACGGGTCGACCCCGAAGCCTTCGCGCTGCCCATGATGGCCGTTCCGCTGTTGTGAAGCACGGTCTTGGCGTCGCGCAGGTCAATATTCACGCTGTAGTGGTGCGTGATAACTTCGGCAATTCCCCGCGCCGCGGTAGACAGCACCTCGTCGGCCTTCATGAAGCCTTGCTTGAAGCCTAAGTTGCCGTAGACTTCACGAAGCTTGTTGTTGTTGATCACAATGAGCGAATCCACGTGCTCGCGCAGGCGCTCGATGCCTTGCTCGGCCTGGCGGAGGCGCATGTTGCCTTCGAATCCGAACGGGGCGGTCACAATGCCCACGGTCAAAATGCCGAGTTCGCGCGATGCTTTGGCGATGATGGGGGCCGCTCCGGTCCCGGTGCCGCCGCCCATTCCGGCGGTTATGAACACCATCTTGGTCTGCGCGCCGAGCGCCGCCTGGATTTCGGCGTAGCTCTCGAGGGCTGCTTGCTCTCCAACTTCGGGGTTGGCGCCGGCGCCTAAACCTTCGGTAAGGGTGGCTCCGAGCTGGATTTTGGTTTCTACCGGGCTGTGGGTGAGGGCCTGGGCGTCGGTGTTGCAGACGATGAAGTCCACGCCGCGAATGCCCTGGTTCTTCATGTAGTTGACGGCGTTGGATCCGCCACCGCCTACACCCACCACTTTAATGGCAGACGAACGATGCTTGGGAAGGTCGAAATCGAGAGGATTGAGGTCCATAATCTTAGTTCAAATCGTTGTCGTCAATGAGTTTGAGGAATCCGTCGGCCCAGCGCTTGAAAAAGTCGCCCTTGGCCTTAGTCTTTTGGGGTTGCTCGGCCGCACTTCCCGCGGAGGGCACCGTTTCGAGTTCGGCCTCGTCAAGGGCCTCGGGGGCCAATTCGGCCGCGGGCTCGGCTTGGGCCACCGGGAAGTCCCACGAAGCCTCCAGCGCTGCGGGCTCAGAAGCCGCTTCGCTCAGGGTTTCGCGCACAAAACCTTCGACGTCGCGGCCTTCGAGCCCCTTCATCAGAAGGCCCACCGCGGTCGAGTACATCGGCGAATTCAGCACGTGGTCTGACGGCAGGGTGGCCAGGTGTTCGTTGGGGTAGCCAATGCGCGTGTCCATTCCGGTGAGGTACTCCACCAGCTGCTTGACGTGCTTGAGTTGGCTTCCTCCGCCCGTAATCACCACGCCGGCAATCAGCTTGCGCGACGGCTGGTCGTAGCCGTAGTTCTTGATTTCGGTAAACACCGCGTTGATGATTTCGGTGGTGCGGGCGTGAATGATGCGGCTCAACGTCTTGAGGCTGATCTCCTTGGGGTCGCGTCCGCGCAAACCGGGAATCGAGACGATCTCGTTTTCTTTGTTTTCGCCGGGCCACGCGGAACCGAACTTCACTTTGAGCTGCTCGGCCTGCTTCTCAATGATGCTGCAGCCCTCCTTGATGTCGTTGGTGATGATGTTTCCGCCGTACGGAATCACGGCCGTGTGGCGAATGATGCCGTCTTTGAAAATGGCGATGTCGGTGGTTCCGCCGCCGATGTCGACGAGCACCACACCGGCCTCCTTCTCTTCTTGGCTGAGCACGGCCTCGGCGCTCGCCAGCGGCTCGAGGTTGATGGCCTTGAGGTCGAGGTCGGCCGACTTCACGCAGCGGGCGATGTTGCGAATGCTCGTCACCTGGCCCACGACGATGTGGAACGTGGCCTCGAGGCGCGCGCCGTACATACCGCGGGGCTCTTTGATGTCGCCCTGGCCGTCGACCTTGTACTCTTGCGGAATCACGTGAATGATCTCCTCACCCGGCATCATCGCCAGCTTGTGGACGTTCTCGGTCAAGCGCTCGAGGTCGAGCTCGTCGATGACTTCTTCGGCGTCGACGCGCGTGATGTAGTCGCTGTGCTGCAGGCTGCGGATGTGCTGGCCTGCGATGCCCACCACGACGCCGTTGATGTCCCATCCGCAATCGATCTTGGCCGCTTCTACAGCTTGCTGGATCGATTCAATGGTTTGCGTGATGTTCACCACGACGCCGCGCTGAACGCCCATGCTCGGAGCCGTTCCGTAGCCGAGGATTTCGAGCTTGCTGTGGGCGTCGAGGCGGCCGACGAGTACGGCGATTTTGGTGGTGCCGATGTCAAGACCTACGGCAATGCGGTGCGTGTTCATGGTTGGCTGGGGGTAGAGGTTCGGGTAAAGACCACTTGATCCTCAAAGCGCACGTCGAGGCGCTCGAGCTGGTCCAAAAACTGATTTTGAAGGGCGTAGGCATAAATCGCCTTGGCGCGGTGGGCTTTGTCGGCAAATGCGGAGGCGTCGCCCCACACCACGCGGTGCGGATGCCATTCGGGGAATGCCGTGAAGCCGGTTTCGGGTGCGAAATCCAGGGCGTACCACCCGCCGCGGAATGCCGAGTGCTGGGCGGCGCGGTCCAAAAGCCGCAGCGCTTCGAGGCGGCGTGCGCGGGTGTAGGTGCCGGTCACGAGCGGAAGTCGGGGGTTGTCGTTCTTCGAAATGGGGAACAGGTTGCCCGAAGCGTCGCAGTATGCGCTTTGTATTCCGTTCGAAATGCGTGCTTTAGCTTCTTTTTGCTTCACGACGCTGTAGACTGTTCCATCCCACGATGAAAATACCTCGGCGTTTTTCACCTGCGGGTGGCTTTTGAGCTTTTCTTCTAACAGCGGAATGTTGATTTCTTTGAGGTTTTGGCCCTTCCACGGCGCACCCGCCTCAGCCAGAATGGGATGCAGGTCGCGGGCGATCAAAAGCACCTGTTCCGGCGGCTGGTGGATGCGGATTTTGGCGGCCCGCACGGCGCCGGTGCCCCGAGGCTGAAGGCCGAGGGCAATGCCCGCTCCGAGCCCGGTCAGTCCGACAAGCCACGAGGCGATCACGACGGTTTGGCGCATCCAGGGTTTCATGCTTCGGCGCGGATTAGGCGTTCCACGTGCGGAACCAGTCGGTCGATGTCGCCCGCGCCCACCGTGGCCACCACGGTGGCGGGCTGGCTCGCCAGCCATTGCGCGCCGCGGTCGTACGGCACGAGCTGCGCGCCCGGGATCCGGGCCGCCAGCATCGCGCTGTCGACGCCCGCCATGGCGCGCTCGCGGGCGGCATAAATGGGCAAAATGCCGACGAAGTCGGCGGCCCCGAGGGCCTCGGCAAATCCCGCGGCGAAGTCGCGGGTGCGGCTGTAGAGGTGGGGCTGAAAGAGCAAGGCGATTTTTTGGCCCGGAAACATTCCGCGCAGGGCTTCGATGAACCGCCGCAGTTCCGTGGGGTGGTGGGCGTAGTCGTCGATGTAGTGGCGGCCGGCGGCGCTCGCGCGGCGGTCGAACCGCCGCGCTACCCCGCGAAAGCCGGCGATGGCGTCGCCGATCGCCGCAGCGGGCATGCCCACTGCGTGGGCCAGCGCCGCCGCCGCAACGGCGTTTTCGACGTTGTGCAGCCCGGGGAGTCCAGCGTGGGTGGGAACTTCGATGCCGTCGAGCACCAGCGTGAAGGCCTGTACGCCGCCTTCGTGGTGCACGTCGCGGTACGTATAGCGGTCGCCGGGGCGACCGTAGGTCTCGGCTCCGGCCAACTCGGCGCAGCCCGGTCCCGCGAACAACGGCCCCTTCACCTGGGCGGCAAAAGCCCGAAACCCGTCGACCACGGAGTCGGCCTCGCCGTAAATGTCGAGGTGGTCGGCGTCGGTGCTCGTGACCACCGCGGCGCTCGGGTGCAGGTGCAGAAAGGAGCGGTCGAATTCGTCGGCCTCGACCACGCTGAGGTCGGCCGGTCCGGGGAGGCAGTTCGAGTTGAAGTTGGTCGCGATTCCGCCCAAAAAGGCTTGGAGCGGTTGGTGCTGGTGGAGCATCCAGGCGAGCATGGCCGAGGTCGTGGTTTTGCCGTGGGTGCCGCCGACGGCCAGGCAGGTGCCGGCGTTGGCGATTTGGCCCAAGAGCTCGGCGCGCTTGAGGAGGGTGCGGCCCTGGGCTTTGGCGGCCGCGAGCTGGGGGTGGTCGGCGGGGATCGCCGGGGTGTAGATGATCCACGCGTCGGCCGGAACCTTCCAGGCTTCGAGCGATTCGTCGAAGCGCAGCACGGCCCCTTCCGCGGCAAGGGCGTCGGTGAGGTCTGAGGGGGTTTTGTCGTAGCCGCTCACGGCAATTCCGCGCGCCATGGCCCAACGGGCCAGCGACGACATGCCGATGCCGCCGATGCCCAAAAAGTCGAGCGCGGGAATGCCGTTTAACGCGTTTATGCCCGCCATGTCCAGAGTCGTTCGCATTCGTTGACGATGTCGGCGGCCGCGTGGGGCTTGGCGAGTTTGCGCGCGTTGCCGCGAAGGAGTTCGAGCTCGTCGGGTCGGTACAGCAGGCCGTGCACGTGGCCGCAGAGGTTGGCGATGTTGACCTCGGGCATGATGACCGCTGCCCCGGCGGCTACCAGACTTTGGGCGTTGTGGGTTTGGTGGTCTTCGGCAACGTTGGGCGACGGAACGAGCACCGAGGCCGACCCCGCACAGGTGAGTTCGCTGAGGGTTCCGGCACCGGCGCGCGACAGCACAAGGTCGGCGGCGCGCAGCACGCTGGGCATGTCGTCGATGAAGGCACTGATTTGGCGTCCGCGCCCCTGCCCAAAACGGGCGATGAGGTCTTGGGCATAAAAGCGTCCGCACTGCCAAAAGATTTGGATGTCGCTGGAACGCCACATGTTTTCGCACGAGGCCACGCCCTCATTGATGGCGCGGGCCCCCTGGCTTCCGCCGAGAATCAAGACGAGGGGCTTGGACGGGTCGTAGCCCAGCGAGATTTTGGCTTCGGCGCGCAGGGCCTCGGTGGTGGGCGTGCCGGCTAAGGCCGCCAGATCGGGGCGCACGGGGTTGCCGGTAAAGCGAATGCGGTCGGCGGGGAAGGCCGATTCCATTCCGGGGTAGGCTACGCAGATGGCTCCGGCCTTTTTGCTCAGCCAGCGGTTGGTCCAGCCCGCAAAGCTGTTTTGCTCTTGGATCAGGGTCGGAATGCCCATGCGATGAGCGACCCAAAGGGTGGGTCCGCTCACGTAGCCGCCGGTTCCAATGACCAAGTGCGGACGTTCGCGCTCCATGATGGCCCGCACGCGTCGCAGGCTGCTCCAAATTTTGGCGGGCAGGCTGAGGTTGGCCCAGAGTTTTTTGCGCTGGAAGCCGGCGATGCGAATGCCTTCGATGGGAAAGCCGGCCGCAGGCACGCGCTCCATTTCCATGCGGCCTTCGGCCCCGACAAAAAGGATTCGGGCGTGGGGGTAGCGCGCGTGAATTTCGCGGGCGATGCTGACGGCCGGAAAAATGTGTCCGCCCGTTCCGCCGCCAGAGATGATGATGCGCAGTTGTTCCGCCATGGGTTAGTAGTGCTCTGCTTTGTGGGTGGGTTCAGGTGCCTCGTTCCAGTCGTTGGCGAGGGCGTCGGCGAGTTCGGGGTCGACATTTTGGCCGTCGCCCTTGCCGCGGCTCACGGCGATGACCATGGCCAAGGCGGCGCTGGTGATGACCAGAGAGGTTCCGCCCGCGCTCACGAGCGGAAGGGTTTGGCCGGTGACGGGAAAAAGGCCGGTGGCCACGGCCATGTTGATGAAGGCCTGCAAGACGATGGCGTACCCAATGCCCAAGGCGAGGAGCTTGCCGAATAGGTCCTTGGCCCGCTTGGCGACCCGCACGACCGAGAAGAGCAGCCAGACGTACATAGCCAAGATGACGGTTCCGCCCACGAGCCCGTACTCTTCTACGATCAGGGCGTAGACGAAGTCGGAGTTGTTTTGCGGAAGAAAGTGCTTGTAAAGCCCGGCGCCGGGACCCTGGCCGAAGATGCCGCCCTCGGCGATGGCCGTTTGGGCGGTAGTGGTTTGGTAGGTGTCGTCTTCGGTTCCGCCGCCCGCATAGGTCTCGATTCGCGACTTCCAGGTCTGCACGCGGTTGGGCATGAGGTCGGGCGCGATCAGCACCGCCGAGACGAAAAGGGCGAGGAACCCCGCACCGATTCCGGCGATGCCCAGCAGGTAGCGAAAGGGGTATCCGCCCAAAGCCAGCACCACGCTGGCGTTCAAGAACACCAAGGCGGCAGTCGAAAAGTTAGCAGGCAAAATGAGCCCTACGGTCAAGAAAATGGCCCAAAGCACCTTGCGGAACGACTGCCAAAAGGTCCATTCCTCCTTGCGCTTGGCGAGCTGCCGGGCGACGAACATGATGAGGACCACGTTGGCCATGGCGCTCGTTTGAAACGAGATTCCGAAGATGTTGAGCCAGCGGCTCGCGTTGGCGCCGCCAATGGTCCGCCCCTGGGCGAGCGTGAGGGCCAAAAGGCCAATGCTCAGCACCATGAGCAGTCCGGCCAAGCTGCCAAAGAATCGGTAGGGGGTGCGGTGCACGACAAACGCAACCACCCAGCTCAGGACCACGTAGGCGAAGTAGCTGAACGCGCCACCGCCGCTATAGACGGGCAGCAGCGAGAACAGCGAAAGCAGCATCAGGCTCACCCAAACTTGGGTGCTGCCCTGAAAGTACTTGCTAAAGCCTTGGTGCTCCATGGATTACAGGGCGCGTACGCAGGTTTTGAATTGGCGTCCGCGGTCTTCGTAGTTCTGAAAGAGGTCGAAGCTGGCGCAGCACGGACTCAGTAGCACGGTGTCGCCTTTGCTGGCGAGTTGGTAGGCGGTGCGCACGGCCTGTTCCATGCTGGCGGTTTCGGCCAAAAAGTGCACGCGGCCCTCAAAGGCTTCAACGATTTTGCGGTTGTCGGCGCCCATGGCTACGATGGCCTTGACCTTTTTCTCAACGAGGCGGAACAGTTCGCTGTAGTCGTTGCCCTTGTCGACACCGCCGAGGATGAGCACAGTGGGCGCGGTCATGCTCTCGAGCGCGTAGTAGGTCGAGTTGACGTTGGTTGCCTTGGAGTCGTTAATGAAGTGAATTCCACCGACGTGGGCCACGGACTCCATGCGGTGCTCCAAGCCCTCAAAGTGCGCCAGGGATTCGCGAATGGCCTCGTCGCGGACCTGGAGCAGTCGGGCCGAAAGGCCGGCGGCCAGGGCGTTGAAGGTATTGTGCTTGCCTTGCAGGGCGAGTTCGTCAATAGTCATGTCGGAATTGGCGGTACGAATGAGGTACTTAGGGGGAACTGGGGCGGCACCTTGAGCCGGAAGTTCCGCCGGCTCTGAGGTGTAGATGGGGTAGAGGCTCGCGGCCACGCGCTCGAGGTAGCGGCGGCTGATGGGGTCTTCGCCATAAAAGACAAAGGCGTCTTCGGCCCCTTGGTGCTGGGCGATGGCGAACTTGGTTTCGGCGTAGGCCTCAAGGCTTCCGTAGCGGTCGAGGTGGTCGGGCGTAATGTTGGTGAGCACCGCCACGTCGGGCTTGAAGCTCGGGCAGTCCTCGAGCTGGTAGCTCGAGACCTCAAGCACGTAGATGTCGGCATCGGGCTCGAGCAGCAGCCGTCCGGCGCCGATGCCGATGTTGCCTCCCACCTGCACGTTGGCTCCGGCCTGGCGCAGGATGTGCCCCAGCCAGCTGGTCGTCGTGGTCTTGCCGTTGCTGCCGGTAATGGCGGCAATTTTGGCGCGGTCGGGACAGTTGCGGTAGAACCACTCGATGTCGGACCAGATGGGCACTCCCGCCTTTTTGAGGGCGACTACGGCGGGGTGGCTGGGCGGAATACCCGGGCTTTTGACGACCGCCTCGACGCGCAGCAGCTGCTCCAGACTGTGCTGGCCTTCTTCAAAGGGAACGCCCGCCGCCTCGAGTTCCGCCCGGTACCCCGGACTCAGCGACTTGCCTTCGCTGAGGAATACGCCGACACCGCGGTGGGCCGCCAGAAGGGCGGCTCCGATTCCGCTCTCGCCGCCGCCGAGCACGGCAATTTGCATAGGTAGGTGGGCACGCACGGTACTAGCGGAGTTTGAGCGTGATCAACGTGAAGATGGCCAAGAAGATGCCCGAAATCCAGAAGCGCGTCACGATTTTGGACTCGTGAAGGCCTTTTTTCTGGTAGTGGTGGTGCAGCGGCGACATCAAGAAGATGCGGCGGCCTTCGCCGTACTTCTTTTTAGTGTACTTGAAGTACGCGACCTGCAGCACGACGCTGAGGTTTTCGACCAAGAATACGCCGGCGAGGATCGGTATCAGAAGTTCCTTGCGGATCGCCAGCGCAAACACTGCGATGATGGCGCCGATCGAAAGGCTGCCGGTGTCGCCCATAAACACTTGAGCCGGGAAGGTATTGTACCACAAAAAGCCGATGGCGGCTCCCAGAAAGGCCGCGGCAAACACGATCATTTCGCCCGACATCGGGATGTACATGATGTCGAGGTAGCTGGCGAACACCACCGATCCGCTCACGTAGGCCAGGATGGCAAGGGTGAAGGCGATGATGGCGGAGGTTCCGCCCGCCAGGCCGTCGAGGCCGTCGGTCAAGTTGGCGCCGTTGCTGACCGCCGTGATGATGAAGATGACAATCGGGATGAACAGCAGCCACGCCCATTCGGTCTGCGCGTCGGTCCAAAATACCAAGTCGGCATAGTCAAACGTCGAGTCTTTGATGAACGGAATGGTGGTCTTAAGGTGCTGCTGGGCCGCACCAAATATGGGTTTGCCGCCGCCCACTTCGCCGTAGAGTTCGTCGAGCGCCGCCGCCGGAATCTCTTCCTTCATCGTCACGTCGGGGTGGAAGGCCAGTACTGCTCCAACCACCAGACCCAGGGTGATTTGCCCTATGACCTTGAAAATGCCCCGAAGACCCTGTTTGTTTTTGCGGAACACCTTAATGTAGTCGTCGGCGAAGCCAATGGCCCCCATCCACACGGTGGTAAGCAATAATAACTGGATGTAAATGTTTGATAGGTCCGCCACGAGTAAAACGGGTACGACTAGGGCCGCCAGAATGATGAGGCCGCCCATCGTCGGAGTGCCTGCTTTGCTGAGCTGGCCTTCGAGTCCGAGGTCGCGCACCGTTTCGCCCACCTGAAGTTTGCGCAGCAGTTTGATCAGCCGCCCCCCAAAAGCCAGGCTAATGGTCAGGGAGAGCAAAATGGCCAAGGCCGCCCGGAACGTCAGGTAGCTGAACAGCCCGGCGCCGGGCAAATCGTAAGGCTTCAACAGGTCAAATAGCGCGTACAGCATGGCTTACAAATCGTTAAACTGAGCTTTGAGAACGGCCACGTCGTCAAACGGATGCTTGACGCCGGCAACTTCTTGATAGGTTTCGTGGCCCTTGCCCGCGACGAGAACCACGTCGCCCGGCTGGGCCAACTGCACGGCGAGCTTGATTGCCTGCGCGCGGTCGCTGATGCGCAGGCAGCGGCGCTTTTGGACCGGGTCCAGCCCGGCTTCCATATCGTCCAAAATCGCCTCGGGATCTTCGCTGCGCGGATTGTCGCTGGTCAAAATCGCCTTCGTGCTGCGGTCCGCGGCAATGCGGGCCATCTCGGGGCGCTTGCTCCGGTCGCGGTCGCCTCCGCAGCCCACCACCGTAATGATTTGCTGGGCCCCTTGATTCAGCTCCTGCAGCGTTTGGAGTACGTTTTGGAGCGCGTCGGGCGTGTGCGCGTAGTCCACAATGCCCATGCGGTTTTCGGGTCCGGAGACCTTTTGAAAGCGACCGTCCACACTGCGCACCGCACTGAGCGCTTGCAGCGCTTCGTCGGCGGGAATTCCCAGCTCGACCGCCACCCCGTACATCGCCGCCATATTGTAGGCGTTGAACGCGCCAATCAGCTGCGACCAGCACTCGCGCTGGTTAATGCTGAGCAGCGTGCCTTGGAGGTGCGACTCCAATATTTTCACCTTCACGTCGGCCGGGCGCTTCAGCGCGTACGTGAGCTTGCGAGCTCCGCACTCAAGCAGCATCGTTTCGCCGTGCTTGTCGTCGGAATTCACTAGCGCAAACGCGTCAGAACCCAACCCGTCGAACAGCATCTTTTTGGCGGCGACGTAGTGGTCCATCGTCCCGTGGTAGTCCAGGTGGTCGTGCGAAATGTTGGTGAACACGGCCCCCGCAAACCGCAGTCCCGTTACGCGGTGCTGCACCAGCCCGTGCGAACTTACCTCCATGAACACCACCTTGCAGCCGGCCTCGCGCATCCGCGCCAAATGCCCTTGAAGCACCCACGCGTCGGGCGTGGTGTGGGTGGCGGGCTCCTCGGCGGTGTGCACGCAGACCTTTACCGTGCTGATCAGGCCGGTGCGCACCCCGCGGTTTTGGAACAAATGGTACAGCAACGTGGCCGTGGTCGTCTTGCCGTTGGTGCCCGTGACGCCGACCACCTGCATATCGTGGCTCGGATGCTCAAACCACGAACAAGCCATCTGGGCGTAGGCCTCGGCGCTGTTGCTCACAACCACCCAGGTGGCATTTGGCGAGGGCTGGTCGGGCAAGGCCTCCACTACCAGCACCTTGGCTCCGGCGGCGATGGCCTGCTCCAGGTAGTCGTGGCCGTCGGAATGGGTTCCGCGCACCGCCACAAACAGGCTGTCGGTGCGCACCTTGCGGCTGTCGGTGGTCACCGATTCTACCGCGAGGTTGGTACTGCCCTGAACGTCCACCAGGCGCACCCCATAGAGAAGGTTTTTGAGCAGCTTCATCCTAAAATCAGCGTAATCGATTTGCGTCCTCCGCCCGGTACCCAGCTGCGCACGCGGCCGTTGCCTTTGGTTTGCACCGAATACCCGAAGCGCTCGAGCAAGTGCAGGGCGTCGGTGGCCTTCCAGCCCGTCCAGTTGGGCATACTGCCGCGCTCGAGCGCAGCCTCGGCTTCGGCCCAGCGCTTCTCGGCGCTGGCTTCTTGCTTGCGGGCGGCCGTTTCGAGCCCGTCGCTCCAGTATCCGCGCGGAGGGGTGCGGTCGTCTGGAATAAACCGGGTGATGCCCAGGGCAATGTCCTGAAACACGGGTGCCGCCACAATGTTGGCGTAGTAGCCCATGCTCTTAATCGGTCGGGCGATCACCACCACGCAGGAATACTTCGGGTTATCCGCCGGAAAATACCCAGCAAAAGAAGCCTGGTATCCCATTTTGGCCGGATTCCAGTACTCCAGCTGGCAGGTGCCGGTCTTGCCCGCAAGCTTCAGCGAGTCCAGCTTGATGTTGGTGGCGGTGCCGCGAATCACCACTTTTTCCATCAAATCGCGCACCTTCATCACGTTTTCTTTGGACGCAATGCTGCTGCGGATGTAGTCCAGTTCCGACTCGGCCACCACCTGCCCGCGGTCCAGCGTGCGCTCCCATAGACGCGGACGCACCATCTTTCCGTCGTTGGCTAGGGCGTTGTAAAAGGTCAACGTTTGCAGCGGCGTGCACTCAACGCCGTACCCGAACATCATCCAGGCCAGCGAGGGCCCCGACCAGCGCGGACTTTCTGGATTCGGAATGAACGGGGCGCTTTCGCCGTGGACCTCGATGCCGGTTTTTTCGCCGAGCCCCATTTGGTAGAGTCGGTCGATAAACTCCTGCGGATCAGCCACATACTTCGGGTAAATGGCCTTGACCACCCCAGTGTTACTTGAAACTTCGAGGGCGCGGCCCAATGAAATTACCCCATAGCCCCCTTTGTGGGAGTCGTTGACCTTTCTGCCGTGCACCACATACACTCCGCCGTCAGTGTCGACCTTGGTCGCCGTGTCGACCATGCCGTCTTCGAGGGCGGCGAGTAAGGCGGCGAACTTGAACGTGGATCCCGGCTCGGTGCGCTCCCACACGGCGTAGTTGCGAAGCTCCGTATATACGGAGTCGTCTTTTTTGCGTCCCAAATTGACCATGGCGCGAATTTTTCCCGTCGCGACCTCCATCACGATTACGCTTCCGTGGTCGGCCTGAAACTGCTCGAGGCGCTGCAGCAGCGCGCGGTGAGCGATGTCTTGAATGCGGGTGTCCAGGGTAATTTCGATGTCGGCTCCGTCGCGCGGATCCACCTCAAATTCTGCCTCAAGGGGCTTCCACTGCCCCTTGCCGAAGTGCTGCATCCAGCGCAGGCCGTTTTGTCCGCCGAGCACCTCGTTGAACGTGGCCTCCAGACCGGCTTTGGCGTCGGGGCGCCAGTAGCCGATAGTGCGCTGGGCGAGCATGCCCATGGGCATTAGCCGGGTGTAGCGCTCTTCGGCGATCAAGCCGCTTTTGAAGGGTCCGCCCTCAAAAAGAGGTAGGTCGCGCACCTTGCGGTACAGGCTAAAACTCAGGTTTTTGGCGAGAAACGCGTAGCGCTTGCCCTCGCGGTGCTGCTCGCGCAGGTAGGTCAGCCACTCTGATGCGCTGCGTTCCGGGAGCAGCCGGTGGAGGCCCAGAACCGTCTTTTGAATCCGCTCGTCAAAGCGGGCCTGATCGACAATCGAAGCGTCCCAACGCAGCTCGTACACGGGCATGGAGGTCGCGAGCAGCTGGCCGTCGGCCGAATAAATGTTGCCGCGGCTGGCCGGAACCTCGCGCTGCTGGACCACCCGCTCCCGCCCGGCCTCGCGCAGGGCCTCGCCGTCGCGTAGCGAAACCACGTAGAGCTTGACCAGCACCGCGGCAGCGAAGAGCGCAAGCACCGCCGTGAGTCCCGCGACCCACCGCGAATTCAGGCGTTCGGGATCATTCGGCGTCATCCTTGGGAATGGTTATGCGTTCCGGTGCTTTGGTGGGCGGCACCAGGCCCATTAGCTGCGCCCGCTCGCGCACCGAACTTTCGGTGCCCATGCGCATCAGCGTAGATTTTGCCTCGAGGTATTCTGACTTGATTTCGCTCAGTTCGGCCGACTGCTCACTTATCGTCCGGGCGTTTTGCTCGGCCCGGTGCGCCAGAAAAATGGCAATCAGTCCGAGCGCGCTCAGGTAGGCCACAAACGGCAGGTTGCGCACCACATACGGGTGTCCTAAAAAACTACCCCGCAGGACCGAGGTGACGTTGACGCGCGGGGTGGGCTCAGCCATGATTCAATGCTGTTTTTTCGGCCGCGCGGAGCCGCGCCGAGCGCGACCGCGGATTGCGCTCGAGTTCGTCGGGACCGGCGCTCACCGGCTTGCGGGTAATAAGGGTGTACGGAACCAGGCGGCGCCCAAAATCGTCGCGGTCGGCCTCGCCATCGAGGCGGCCCTCCCTCATCAGGTTTTTGACGCGCCGGTCTTCGAGGCTGTGGTAGCTCATCACCACCAAGCGTCCGCCGGGCGCCAGCACGTCTAGGCAGTCCGTTAAAAAGCGGTCCAGCACGTCCATTTCGCGGTTGACCGCAATGCGGATCGCTTGAAACACGCGAGCCGGCAGCTTGGAATTGCGGCCACGCTGACTAAACGGCTCGAGTACGGCCTTGAGCTCGGTCGTCGTGGCAATGGGGAGCGCGCGAAGAATGGCGGCGGCCACGGCGGCCGGGCGCTCCACGTCGCCAAACTCGGCAAGCACCTTGCGAAGCTCCAGCTCGCCCACCTCGTTGAGCCATTCGCTGGCCGGCTGGCCCGCGTCGGGGTTCATGCGCATGTCGAGCGGACCGTCAAACTTGTGGGCAAATCCGCGCTCGGGCACGTCAAGCTGGTGGCTGCTGACCCCCAAGTCCGCCAAAATCCCGTCGACCTGCGCCACGCGGTGCAGCTTTAAAAAGCGTTTGATGTGCTCGAAGTTGTGCGGAACCAGCGTAAAGCGCGGATCGTCCAGCGCGTTGGCTTGGGCGTCGGGATCCTGGTCGAACGCGATTAACCGTCCGTTCGGCCCGAGCTGCTCGAGGATGGCTCGGCTGTGTCCGCCTCCGCCAAAGGTGGCGTCGAGGTAGGTCCCGTGGGTACGGAGGTTAAGAAAGTGGAGGCATTCGGCAAGTAAAACGGGGCTATGGTAGCTCATGGTCCCCATTTTGGCCGCCCATCACTTCTTCGGCAAGCTGAGCGAAGTCAAGGTCCGAAGGATTTACCGCCGCTTCGTAGGCCGAGCGGCTCCAAATTTCTACGCCCAGGGGCGTGCCTGAGAACACCAATTCCCGCTCGAGGCGGGCAAAGGCTGCGAGGTCTTTCGCGATCAGGATGCGTCCCGACCCGTCGAGCTCGACCATCTTGACACCGGCGTGAAAAAGGCGCACGAAGTCGGCGTTCTTTTTCACGAAGCGGTTCAGCTTGCCGATTTTCTCTGAAATCCCGCGCCACTGCTCCATCGTGTGCAGCTCGAGGCAGGGACTGAACACGCTTCGCTTCAACACAAAACCCTCGTGCGCGGCCGAATCCAGCTGGCGCTTGAGCCCAGCGGGAAGTAGAACGCGCCCTTTGGCGTCCATGCTGCATTCGTATACTCCGAGTACGGATTTCATGTTATTGGTGCGGTTACGGTACCAAAAGTACCCAGAGTCTCCCACAATCACCCACTTTCTCCCACAATTGTGAATAACTTTTTGATTTTGATTTTAAAAATCAGATTTACAGCATATTAAGCGTTTGTGCGACGCTGCGGTCGAGGTCCGCGAGCCCTCGGGGAATCGGTCCGCTCGGGGCGACTTTTAAGGAGTGCCTTCTCGCCGATTTCGCTTCCCGGCCCCTAGGATTCCGTATCTTTGCCGCATTTCCAACACGCGCCTATGTCGACGCTCATTCAAGACGGACCCTACGAATACCTCTCTAAAGGCACAGGTACCCCCATCATTTTCCTCCACGGACTCATGGGGACCCTCAGCAACTTCCATAATCAGGTTGACTTTTTCAGCCAGCGGGGGTACGAAACGGTCGTTCCGCTCTTGCCCTTGTACAGCATGCCCCTGCCGACCACCTCGGTGACGAGCCTGACTAAGTTCCTCAAGAAGTTCGTCGACCACCGCGGCTACGGCAAGGTGGTTCTGGTCGGTAACAGCTTGGGCGGACACATTGCCCTGCTCTTTCAAAAGCTCTTCCCTGAGCGAGTTGCCGGCATCGTACTCGCCGGTTCAAGCGGACTCTACGAGTCGGCCATGGGCAACAGCTACCCCCGACGCGGAGACCGCAACTACATCGCCGAGCGCGTACGCGACGTTTTTGCCGTGAAAGAAGTGGCTACCGACGAACTGATCGATCAAGTGTTTGATACGGTCAACGACCGCATGAAGGCAATTAAGACCTTGGCCATTTCCAAGTCGGCAATCCGCCACAACATGGCCGAGGACATCAAGAAATTTGACGTGCCCGTGTGCCTCGTGTGGGGCCGTCAAGACGCGGTTACCCCGCCTGAAGTGGCTGACAAGTTTCACGAACTTCTTCCCAACTCCGAATTGAACTGGATTGACAATTGCGGTCACGCGGCCATGATGGAGCATCCCGAAGAGTTCAATACGATTGTGGCTCAGTGGCTTCAGAGCGCCAAGAT
>SXGQ01882419.1_pt1 | contig 20790 bp, 13 predicted proteins | sample 3178371 | NCBI WGS metagenome assembly SXGQ01 (sample SAMN11356859, study PRJNA531348) | freshwater metagenome | isolation source: freshwater sample F1-20 | place: China: Fuxian Lake, Yuxi | collected 2017-12-25 | reverse complement strand
GCGATCCCATCCACGGGACCGGCGAAGCCCCTCCGCAGAGCCCGGGCAGAGGCTTGGCGCCGAAAACGGAGACAAGCGCCTCGGAGGACCTCGTGGCCAGTCCCCTTTTTCTCGCTGGTCAGGGAATCATCACACCGCGGGTGAAGACCATCGCGGCGCCGGCGGACACGATCGCCCTGCGGGCCTGGCTGTCGGCGCGGAACCCGAAAAACATGGCGCGGATCTCGGCCCCGGGGGTCGATTCCCGCACCCGCTCGACCACCTTGAGGAACCGGCGGACTTCGCTGGCGCTGACCGCCGCCTTGACCTCGCAGAGGATGATCACCGGCGCGCTGTCGATCGTGCCACGGATGACGACGTCGAACTCCGTCGGCTTGCCGGCGACGGCGATCTCCTCCGGGCCGGCCGACGCGATCACCATGCCCTGGTGGTGTTCGAGCAACTCGGGGATCAAGTCGCAGGCAAAGTCCTCGAGGCTGCCGCCGAGGGCTCCGGCAAGGCCGCCGACCTGCTTGGCGAGGTCCTTCACTGCCCAGGTCGTCTGCATCTGGGCTTCGGCAAGCTCCTCGATACGGGCTTCGGTTCGCCTCTGGGCCTCGGCGAGCTCCTCGACGCGGGCTTCGGTTCGCCCCTGGGCTTCGGCAAGCTCCTCGACACGGGCTTCGGTTCGCCCCTGGGCTTCGGCAAGCTCCTCGACACGGGCTTCGGTGCGCTGCTGCGCCCCGGCCAACTCCTTCACGACGGCGGTGAGCTCGTTGAATTCGGCGCGGTGGATCAGCTCGTCGTGCGACTCGACGAACACCGTGGCCATGAGCGAGGCCTGCGGCTCGGGAAACTGCTCGAGGAGCTTGGTGCGGATCGACGAGATCGTGGCCATGGTTCACAGGTTCCGGGGCGTGCCCTGTGGGAGTGTACAGACGTTCCTACCGAGGGGCAACGCCCGCACAGCGCCGAGCCACCGCGTGGGCTCGACAGATGGGCTTCGTGGGTCCTTTTCCATGGCAGGCCGGATGCCAGCCCAGGAGATTACGTCTCGCCGGTCCGGTCGGTAGCCCCGCGGGCGGCCCGGAGATCGACCCCGCGGGCACTGGCTCGGTGCTGGCTGTCGTGACCGGCCCTCTCGGTCCCGTGCTACTGCCGCTTCTCGACCTCGGCCAGGCGCGTCCGCACCTTGTCGACGACCACCTTCCGCTGCTGCTCGTCGCCGACCTTGTCGGCCGCCTTGTCGGCCTCACCGAGGAGGGCGAGGGCCGTCTTCGTGTCGCCGGCGGCGACGGCGGCGTTGGCCACGGCGAGCAGGGCATAGGCGCGGCTCTCGGCCCGTTCCACGCTCTTCGCCGCAACGGCGGCCTCCTCGACGAGCTTCCCCGCCTCGTCCTTCTGACCGCTCCGGGCGCGGACGTCGGCCGCGGCCGCGAGGGCCTCCGCCTTGGCACGCGGTTCGCCCACGCCACGGGCGCTCTCCTCCAACCGGCCGACCATGTCGGCGGCGGCATCGGCGATGCCGGCGCGCGTGTAGCCGAGGGCGACGGCCGCCAGGGCCTCGGCGCGGAAGCGATCCTCGGCGGCATCGGCGGCCATCGTGGCCTGGCCGAGCAGATCGCGGGCCAGCGCCGCATCGCCCCCGGCATCCCTGTCGCCGGCCACGCCGCCGGCCCCGGCGAGCGACTGGGCGCGGCGCACCGGGTCCTCGATCGTGGTGGCGCGGGAGCCGGCCAGCGCCGCCGCTTCCCGGGCCTTCTTCTTGTCACCCACCTCGCCGAGCGCCGCCGCCACGTCGACGATCCGGGGGGCGAAGATCGCCGCGTCGCCGTCGGCCTTGAGGCGGTCGAAGGCGCGGTTGGCGGTGTCGCGGGCGCCCGACTTGTCGCCGGAGGCGAGCTGCGCGCGGGCGACCTTCACGAGCGCCACCGCCTGCTTGTCGGGCGTCGATTCCTTCTCCGCCCGTTCGAGGCGCTGGGCGATCGTGAGGGCGCCCCCCTTCTTCTTGGCCTTCGTGCCGCAGCCGGCGCCAAGCGGCAGGACAAGCAGGAGCAGGGCCAGCGCGGCAGCGAATCGCGGGGAAGATGTCACGGCAGGCTCCTCGGGAACGGTGGGGCACTCGACACAGGCCCCGGCGGATTCGGCGGATGGCATCAAAAGGTCAACCGGGCGCGCGACAGGCGCGAGAGCGTCTCGGCCATCAACTCGTCCTCGGCGGCCTCGTCGGCCGCCTCGTAGGTGACCGAGAAGCGGAGGTGGGCGCCGCAGTCGTCCCACGGCACGGTCGACACCGAGAGGTCGTGGATGAGGAACTGGCTGGCGTCCTGCGCGGTGGCGAAGGCCCGGTCGCCGGCACCGCGCGGGCTTTTCGTGTAGAGGAAGTAGGTGCCGCCGGGCATCCGGCAGTCGAAGCCCACCTGGCGGAGGACGGCGACCAGTTTCTCGAGGCGCCGGCGGTACTTGGCGCGCACCGCCTGCGGGATCGCCGGGTCGGTCAGCGCCGCCACAGCCGCCTTCTGGATCGCCATGAACTGGCCGGAGTCGCAGTTGTCCTTGACGTCGGCGAAGGCGCGGACGAGCCGCTCGTGGCCGCACACCCAGCCGAGCCGCCAGCCGATCATGTGGAAGCCCTTCGACATCGAGTGGACCTCCACTCCGACCTCCTTCGCGCCGTCGACCGAGAGAAAGGAGAGCGGCTCGGCGTCGTAGGAGAGCATGATGTGGGCCGCATCCTGCACCACCACGATCCGGTGGCGGTGGGCGAACTCGACCACCCGGGAATAGAAGTCGCGCGTCGCCGCCCGGCCGGTCGGGCTGTTGGGATAGCAGAGGACGAGCAGCTTGGCCCGCTCGAGCACCGCCGGGGGGATGTTGTCGAGATCGGGGAAGAAGCTGTTCTCCGGCAGGAGCGGCAGGCGGTGGACCGTGCCGCCGAACCAGCGCGTGGCGGTGCCGGCGACGGGATAGCCGGGCACGGTCATGAGGGTGATGTCGCCGGGGTCGATGAACGCCGCGGGGAGCATCGCCAGGGCGGTCTTCGAGCCGATGCAGTGGTTGATCTCGGTGACCGGATCGAGGACGACGCCGAACTCCCGGCCCATGAAGGCCGCGGCCGCCTCCTTGTAGGCGGCGATGCCGTTGTCGGCGTAGCCGCGGTTCTCCGGCCGGTCGATCTCGCGGCGCATCGCCTCGCGGACCACGGCGGGGGCCATCTCGTCGTTTTCCCCGATCCCGAAGTCGAGCATCCGCCGCTCCGGATGGTCGGCAAGTGCTTTGCGCTTGGCGCGCTTGATGAGCTCGAACTTGTAGATCTCGTTGCCCTTGCCGAACTGCGCACCGCCGATCCGGGCGGCGAAGCGGTCTTGGAACCATGGGTCGGCGGCGGGGGCGGCGATCGTGGCCATGAGACGGGAAACACTCCGGAGGGCTGCGGGTGACGGGCGCTATGGCGCCGATCCACCGACAACAGGTGGCGCGAAAGCCGCAGAGTATACGGACGCAGTGGCCGGCGCCGGCCGTGGTGGCATACGCGGCCCGTGGATGGAGGGCTGCCACCGGCGACCATGATTCACCCAGTGGAGGGGTTTCGCTCGCTGTCCTCAAAGGGGGGGGTGAGCGGGAAAACGGGGGTCTCGCCCGATGTTTGGGGCCGATTGATTCCGACCCGGCGCGGGGGTGGAGTGGGGGTGTCGGTTTCCCTCCGCCAACCCCCGCGTCAGCCATGCGTCAGCCTGTCTTCCGCGCGAGCATGATCCCCGCCCGGCGTGCGCCGGGGGGCTTCGGCCCCTTCGATGACGACTTCGATCCCTTCGAGGACGAAGAAGAGGCAAGCGTCCTCATCCCGCTCGACTGAGCGGGGCCAGATGGAGCCATCGGCCTGGCCGGCCCGTTCACACCTGCCGGCCGCCGGCCGGCCCGTTCACACAGTCTCCGGGGTGGGGTGTTGCCACGGAGCCCGGTAGGAACGGGTGAGCAGGGCATCGGCTTCCGGGTCGCCGACGACGTTGCCCTCGCCATCGAGGGCGATCGTCCTGCCCAGCCGCATCGCCAGGTTGGCGAGGATGCAGGCTGCCGACGAGACATGCCCCTCGGCGATGTCGGCCACCGGCCGCCGCCCGGCCGCGCGGGCGGCGAGGAAATCGGCCATGTGGCGCCGGGTGGCGGCGGCGGCGAAGGGCTCGGTCTCCTTGTGGGCGACGTCCTCGGGATGCTGTTCCCGCTCGTCGAGGAAGGTACCGTGCTCGGCCCCCCCGCCCCCCTTGGGTTGGAAGTCGTAGGACTGCACCGAGAGCTTGAGCGTGCCCTTGTCGCCGTAGAGGGTCGCCCCCCAGGGATAGGCGGGGTCGGGGTTCTCACCCCAGTTGCGCTGTGTCCACACCACCTGGACGTGGCCATGGTCGAAGAGGGCTGTCTGGGTGTCGTGGAGGCGGATCGTCGAGTCGGCCGGCCGGAGGAGGGCGCCGCCGGTGGCGGCGATCCGTTTCGGCCACGAGAGGCCGAGGAAGAAGCGCACCAGGTCGTAGAAATGCACGCACAGGTCGCCTGTCTGGCCGTTGCTGAACTCGATGCAGTCCCGCCACGCGCGGGGATGGAGCTGCGGGCGGAAGTCGATGAGCGGTGCCGGGCCGCAGTACATCTCCCAGTCGAGCGTGGCCGGCGGCGTGGCGGCTGGCGGAAAAGCCGCCCGTGAGCCGTAGTAGCTGTGGATGTCGACCGCGGCGATCTTCCCCAGCTTTCCGGTGGCGATGTAGCGGTCGCGGGCCTCGAGCAGGTGCGGGGTGCTGCGCCGCTGGAGCCCCACCTGCACCGTGCGGCCGTGCTTCCGCGCCGCCGCCACCATCGCCCGCCCCTCGACCACGTCGAAGCTGATCGGCTTCTGCACGTAAACGTCGCAGCCCGCCTGGCAAGCGGCGATCATCGGCAGGCAGTGCCAGTGATCGGGGGTGGCGACGAGGACGACCTGCGGGCGCGTCTCGGCGAGGAGCACGCGGTAGTCGCCGAACACCGGCGGCTTCTTTCCCGACGGCTGCCGACCGGCGACGAGGTCAGCCGCCGCCGCGACCATCGCCGAGTCGACGTCGCACAGCCCCACCACCTCGACCGGCGCCACCTGCATGAGGTGGAAGAGGTCGGTCTTGCCGTACCACCCGCAGCCGACCAGCGCCACGCGCAGCGGCGCGGCTGCCGGCTCGTCGGCCACGGCCGCCGCGGAGAGCGTGCCCAGCGCCGCCAGGTTGGCTCCGCTGCGAAGGAAGTCGCGCCGCTGCATGGGCTGGTCTCCGGGGGGGGCGGGAGAGGGAAACGTGATGCGGCTGGGCGCTCGTGGCATCGCGAGGCCGAGCACGGGCATTATGCCCCCGCGCGGCGTGCCGTCGTCACGGGCGAACGACGCTCGTGCCGTCGGCCCGGCCTGCGGCCCGCAGACGCCGCTGACGACGGCGGGGTTGGATGCCGACGTGGTCGAGGCCGACCTGTTTTCATTCGCTCCGGCCGCACCCTTCGAGGCGGTGTACGAGCAGACCTGCCTGTGTGCCCTCACGCCGGGGCGGTGGACGGAGTACGAGCAGCGCCTCCACGGCTGGTTGGTGCCCGGCGGCAGGCTTGCGGTGGCGTTCATGCAGACCGACGCCGCCGAGGGCCCCCCCTTCGCCTGCCGGCCGGAGGCGATGCGGCGGTTGTTCGCCGCGGATCGCTGGGAGTGGCCGGCGGATCTCGTGCCCGAGCCGCATCCGCTGGGGCTCGCCGAACTCACCGGGATCCTGCGCCGGCGGGGATGAGGGGCGGGAAGACCCCATCGGGCGGCTTTCGCGGTGGCGTGGCTGGGCAGCGCTGCCGCCGCGACCACGGTGTCAACTCCCCACGGCAGGGATCGAACCTGAGACCTACGGTTTAGGACACCGTCGCTCTATCCACTGAGCTACGGGGGCATCGGTCCGGTGCGCCAGGTCACCGCCTGCGGCCGAGCATAACGGCGACGCACTGCCGGGGAAAACCGCGCGGCACGATGCCGTGGTCGGACGCTGTTCAGCCGCACCCGCCGTGTCGATCGGCGGTGCGGCGGGGCTCCCGGGCCACCGGCGATCGGGACGCCAGTTCCTTCACGGCGGCCGTGATCCGAGAAGCCGCGACCGGCTCGGCTTGCCCGGCGGCCGGAAATCGGACAAGGTGGACGCCGACGGGTACGGGTGGTCCCGAACGGCCTGGGGAGAGGTTCCATGAGCACGCGGTCCTGCGGGTGGGGATGGCTCAAGGCGCTCATGGTGGCAGCGCTGATGGTGGCGGCGCTGATGGCGACGGCTGCGAGCGCCGCCGAGATGCGCACCTGGCGCGACTCGACCGGGAGTTTTTCCCGGGAGGGGGAGTTCGTCCGCCTCGACGGCGAGGTCGTCGTCCTCCGCCTCAAGGAGGGGCGCGAGATCCGCGTGCCGCTGGCGAAGCTTTCCGAGGCCGACCGGTCGTACGTCGAGAACATCACCGCCAAGCCCGCCGACCCGAAGCCCGATCCCGCGAAACCGTCCGAGCCTGCTGCCGAGTCGCAGAACAAACCCTTCATGCGGATCACCGTCCGCAGCTACGCGGCGCTGCTCGACGCTGGAAGCTACCTCGCAGATGCCCTGCAGCAGCCGCTGGTGGCGATGGCGCTGCCGGGGGCGATCGCCGCCGCCACCGGCGGCAAGACGCTGACGGGATTCGACGTCAAGCGGCCGCTGGTGGCGGTCGTGCCGGTGGTCGAGGGGACACCGCAGGAGATGGTGGTCTTCCTCCCGTTCAAGGGTGCGAAGCAAGCACGCGACACCCTCACCGGGATCTTTCCCGGGAGCCGCGAGGTCGATGGACTCGTCGAGATGACGATCCCGGGAGTGCCGCAGCCGGTGCGGGCCCGGTTCGATGCCGACCATGCCGTGCTCTCGACGTCGGCGGCGGCGCTGGCGGCGGCGGCCGTCCCGGGTGGCCCGGCCCCCACCGCCGACATCTCGGTGCGCGTCAACTACGCGGTGCTCTCCCCGGAGTACCAGGCCACGCTGCTCGAGCAGATGACCACCGCGCAGCAGGAGCAGACGAAGCTCCTCGACGGCCAATTGGGAGCCCTGCCGCAGGCCGGCCCCGCCCTCGCCAACGCCCGCTGGGCGCTCGGTGCCAGCGCCGGCATGGCACGCACGCTGCTCACCGACGCCGAGTCGTACCGGCTCGACGTGACCGCCGACAAGAAGGCCCGCAAGCTCACGCTCGACATGGCGCTGGTCGCCAAGCCGGGCACGTCGCTGGCCAGCACCATGGAGGGCTTCGCCGGGATCGAGAGCCCCTTCGCCCCACCGTCGGGCGCCGAGGTGCTCGACTGCGTGGTCTCGGTGCCGCTCAACCAGTGGGCCCGCGACTGGATTGCCACCACCGCCCAGCCAGCCTTCGGCAAGGTGCGCGAGATGATGGCCCCGCTCGCCTCCCAGCCGGGGGGCGAACCCGCCGTGCGCGCCGTCGAGGCGGCGATGGCGGCGGCGCGGGACCTGCTTTCCGGTGACCGCCTCGATCAGCGGGTGTCGTTGTTCGCGGCGCAGCAGGGGGGCATGCAGACCCTCGTCATGGTGCATGGGGAGAAGGCGAAGGCCTTCGGCAGTGCGCTTGAGACGGCGGCCCGGGCGCTGCCGCAGGTGCCCGGCTTCACGATCACCCCGGCGGTGAAGGAAGGGGCCGGTTTCAAAAGCCACTCCCTCACCCCGACGCCTGCCGCCAGCGGAGCCCCCGCCGCCGGGCCGATGCATCTGGCGTGCGGCGAACGGGCGCTGGCGTTGACGATGGGCCCTGAGTCGTTGGCGATGGGGGAGTGGGCCCTGGCCCAGATGCCGGGAACGGCAAAGCGGAGTCCGATCGTGCTCCGCGTCGATCCGGGCCGGCTCGTCGGCCTGGTGCCACCGGCACTGCTGGCCGGTGCAGCGGCAATTCCCGGGCTGCAGGGCGCCGGCCCGCCGGGACCGGGTGGCGACAACTACTCCAATTCGATCCGCGGCCGCGCCGACGGCATCGCGCAGCAGGTGCAGGGGGGCAGCCCCTATCCGAACGGCGATCCTGCGGGCGCCGGGTCGCCGCCGGGAGGCGGCTATCCGACCGGGGGCGGATATCCCGCGGGCAGCGGCTATCCCGATCCCAATGGGCTCACACCCGGTGATCCGAATGCGATTCCCCAGGGTGGGCTCACGGGACCCGCTGCCGGGCAGCCGGGATTCATCGACCTGCAGGTGAAGCCGATCCGGCGCGGGATCCAACTCGATCTCGACGCCGAGGACGGGGCCCTGCGGGCGCTCGGTGGGTTGGTCACGCGCCTGGCCGCGATGATGCCGCCGGGGGCGATGGGCCCGGGCGGTGTCGGGGGCCCGGGTGGCGCGGGGTTGCCGGCGGGTGCGCCGTCGGGCATTCCGGCACCCGGCCAGCCAGGCGTCGGGCCAACGATCAGTCCCGTCGCGCCGGGTATTCCCGGTTCGCCCGGCAGCCCTGCTCCACAGGGCAGCCCGGCCGGATCTCCTGGCAGCCCTTGAGGAGCGGAACTCCGCCGCCGATCGTCGCGCGCGACAATCCCTCCCTGGCTCGACCGCAGCCCCGCGACCGGAGCGGTTTTCCGATGTTCCGCCATCGCGCGTGCCTTCCCAAAGTCCGCGCATGCGGGCCGCAGGCTCTTCGCATCCCCCCCCTTCTCGCAGGGCCGGGTGCGGTCTGCTGACGATCCTCATGCACCCGCCCGGTGGTGACGAATAGACCGGGTGTGACGATGGTGCCGCGGATGCCGGACGGGGGGCCGCCTGGGATGAACGCCACGTTGATGAGCCCGGGAACGCTCTTGGCCACCGGCCAGCGATCGATCACGGCACGCCCGGTCGCTGCTGACCGCGCGCTCCGGGGCGGCGCCGTGGCGTGGCTGCTGGCGGGCCTGTGGCTGGTCTGTGCCGGCGCGTCAGGCGGCGCCGAGCCGGCGCCGGAGTTGGCTCTCTGGCCGGCCGCCGATCCCCGGCAATACGTCGTCGCCGACGCCCTCTTCCTGCAACGTAACAACGCCGCAGTCGATCGGGCGCTGGTGGTCGATGCCACCACCCCCGACGTGCCGCTGATCACCGCCGCCGATCCACTGAGTGTGATCGGCACCGGTGCCCGGCTCCTCTACGGGGAGTACGACACCGACGGCCTCGGCTGGGAGGTGGGCTATCTCGGCGTCTGGGGCATGGATGCCAACACCACGGTCGGAAACGCCGCCGGCACGCTCCAAGCCGCCGGCGATATCGGCTTCACGTCGGCGGGGCTTTCGGGTGGCACGCTGGCGAGCGTCTCGACCGCGACGCAGCTCAACTCCGGTGAGTTCAACATCCTCTACCACTCCTTCGACGGCGGCTTCAACCGTGCGTCGCGCTACCCCTGGCAGCGCTGCGATTGGTACGAGGGGGGGCAATGGGACTGGCTGCTCGGCTTCCGCTGGGCGGGACTCGAGGATGCCGCCACGCTCGGCTTCGTGCCGGCCGGAGCCCCCGGGCCGAGCACCTACTCGGTGCAGGCGTCGTCGAACCTGTTCGCGGCCCAGATCGGGGCGCGGGGACGGTGGAACTGGCAGCGCTGGGCGGCCGAGTTCACCGCCAAGGTGGGACCGGCGGGAACATCATTGCGGCAGTCGCAACGGTTCTTCGACCAGCTCGCACCCGACGATCCCTTCCGCACTGCCCGCGCCTCGACCGACGGCGACATGGGAATGATCGCCGAGATCAACCTCGGCGGTATCTACCGGATCACCGACGTCTGGGGGCTGCGCTTCGGCTACGACCTGCTCTGGCTCACCGGAGTGGCGCTCGCCGAGGATCAGTTCGACCTCTCCGCCAACGTCGATCCGCAGGCCGGGACGGCGATCGGCACGGTCGGCAGCGTCTTCTTCCAAGGCGCCCACCTCGGGCTCGAGGCCCGCTGGTGAACGTCACCCGCGGACGCGGGTGCGGTCTGACGGTGAAGCAACGCACGGCCGAACCGAACGCGTTCCGCCGGCCTCAGGTCGTCTCGAGCAGCGCGACCTCGAAGATCAGCGTGGCGTTGGCGGGGATGCTGCTGCCTGCCGGCGGGTTGGCACTGTAGCCGAGGCTCGGCGGGATGACGAGTGTGCGCCGGCCGCCGACCTTCATCGACTGGATGCCCTCGCGGAAGCCCGCCACCACGCCCGAGAGGTTGAACGATTGATTGGTGTTGCCGTCGAACTTCGTGCCATCGAGGAGCCGTCCCTCGTAGTCGACCTTGACCGTGGCCGAGGCGGAGCTCGGCGACGCACCGGTGCCGACGACCGAGTCGCGGAACTTCAGCCCGGTGCCGCTCACCTGGTAGACGACGCTCGTCGGATTGCCGACCACCGCTGCCACCGTGCCCGCCACGCGGGTGGCACCGGCGCCGGTGGTGGCGGCGTTCCTCGGCGCCCCGAGCACCGAGACCTGCTGGACGGCACCCCCCACGGCACCGGCCTGTGACAGCTGGATCGAGTCGGCACGGCCGTCGCCGTCGATGTCGATCGCAGCGCTGATCACCGCTGCGGCCCGGGTGAAGGCCGGCTGCGATCCGAAGGCGGCGAACGCCGGCGCGAGCGCCGCGTTGGCGGCCGACGACACGAATCCGTCGTAGATCTCGACCTGCGAACTGCCCCCCTGGCCCTGCGAGAGGATCAGATCGGGGATCGCGTCGGGATCGACCCGGAAGGTGGAGACATGCACGCCGCCGCGGAAGCGGGTGGTGAACGGTCTGACAGAGTCGACGACGGCGGGCACGGTCGCCGACGTGTCGAGGATCTGCACCAGCGGAGCGGCGCCCGGCCCGCTCGCGATCACCAGTTCCGCCCGGCCGTCGGGGCGCGCGGCATTCACCACGCTGCCTGCGGCGAACGTCCCGAAATCAGCAGCCGCGAGCGAGACGCCGGCGATCGAGCCGGGGATCGACGGCGTGAACGCCTTGTCGAGCACGAGGCCCGACCCGGTCGAACGGTAGATCCGCACCGCACCGGTGGTGCTGGCCCTGGCGACCGCCACGTCCTGCTTGCCGTCGCCGTTGAAGTCAGCGACCGCCACGTTGAGCCCGCGGCGTTCGCCGGCGCCGAACGGGGCGATCGTGAAGCGGTTGTCGCGGGCGAGGGTCACGGCGCCCGAGTCGGAAACGTCCTGCCGCAGGACCACGATCTCGGCCGCCCGGCCGACACCCGGCACGCAGACGATCTCCGGCTTGCCGTCGCCGTCGAGGTCACCCAGTGCCGCCCGCACGCCCCCCTTGAAGCCCGGCTCGAAGGCGAAGGCGGTCGTCCGTGTGCCACCCGTGGCGGGGTCGAGGAGCCGGACGATCGACGTGCTCGCCCAGGCCGCCTCGTTGGTGGCGATGATCGACTTCGGGGCGAACTTGAGCGTGGCGACGGCGGTGTTGTTGGACGTGTCGGCGTCGCCGGCGAGAGAGGCGTTGACCGAGTTGACGAGACTGCCGGTGGCGTTCGCCCCGATCGTGCCCACCGCCGTGAAGCGCGCCGAACTGCCGGCCGGCATCGTCACGTTGGCGGCGATCGTGCCGAAAGCGCTCGTGGGACCGGTGGCCCCGCCGGCGTAGGCGACGGTCCAGTTGGTGGCGGTGATCTGCCCGGACAGCGCCGAGGTGAACTGGGCGCCGGTGGCGGTGGCATCCCCTTTGTTGACCAGGTCGAAGGCGAGGCTCACCTGGGAGCCGGGCACGTACCAGGCGTCGGCCTCGGCCACCGCGACCGCGAGGTCGGCGGCCAGCGCGATCCGGCGCTCGAACATTTCCATGCCGGTCAGCCCGGCAGCGTGGAGGCCGCAGCCGAGGCGGTCGCGGGGGGCGAGGCGGCGGCGCGGACGCGAGGCGCGGCGGGGGCTCTGTGAACGCCGGGGCCAAAGAGATGCCAATCGCATGGTGAAAACCCCCGGAGGATGCTGCCCTCTACGCTCAAGGGTGCCCAGCGGTTCGGTGGGAGTCAATTTTCAGGCCGAAAACCACGTTTCCTGCCGTCCCGCAGGGGGCCGCCCCGACACCCACTTTGGATCGTCACCCCGCCCCCCCGGGAACCAGTCCTCTCCGCCGACCGCGTCGTTGCCGGTGCGGGGGGGCGGTCACTTTGCCGGCGCGGTGAGGCGATCGCCGACGATCGTGCGGAGCTGCTGGCGGAGCGCATCGACCCGCCGCGGCTCGGCGGCATACCGGTTGGACCGCTGCGCCAGGTCGTCGCGGAGGTTGTAGAGCTCTCCCGGCTGGTCGTTGGGGGCGTCGCCACGCTCGAGGGCATACCATTCGGGCACTTGGCTGACGCCGCCGGTCGGGGCGTCGATCAGCACCCAGTCCCCTTCCCGGAGCGCGTAGCGCCCGGGGCTCGTGTTGTGGATCAGCATCGTGCGGCGGCTGGGGCCCGTGCCCAACAGGCAGGCCGACTGGTCGATGCTGTCCTCGGCCGATCCCGCCGGGATCCCCGCCCCGACGACCGCCGCCAGCGTGGCGAACAGATCCATCTGGCTGACCAGACCGTCCTCCACCCGCCCGGCCGGAACGCGGCCCGGCCAGCGGACCAGCAGCGGCACCCGATGCCCCCCCTCCCAGAGGTCACGCTTCAGTCCTCGGAGCGGACCCATGCTGCGGTGGCCATGGCGGCGGATCCGTTCGTAGGCGTAGCGCTCCGGGCCGTTGTCGGAGGAGAAGATCACGAGCGTGTCGTCGAGCAGCCCCTTCCGCCCGAGGGCATCGAGGACCGCGCCCACGGCCGCATCGGTCTGGACGACATAGTCGCCATAGCCGCCGGCGGCGGAGCGGCCGGTGAACTCCGCCGTGGGGACGATCGGCGCGTGGGGTGAGGTGAACGGGAAATAGAGGAAGAACGGCCGCGCGGCGGACTGCCCCTCGATCCAGTCGACCGCCCGGGCGGTGAGCCGGGGCATGACGGCTCGGAAGTCCCAGTCGGGAACGGCGGGACCGGCCCGGCATTCCCAATTGCCCTCGGCCGTCTCGGCGCTGATCTGGAGATCGACCGACGGCGCCACCGGGAGCCGATCGTTCTCGAACCAGGCGTACGGCGGAAAATTGGGGACGTCGTCGCCGAAGTAGACGTCGAAGCCGTGGTCGAGGGGCCCGCCGGGGATGGCCCGCGACCAGTCGAAATCCCCCGGGGCGAACACCCGGTTGCCCTTCTCCACTCGTGGCGTCGTGCCCGCTCGGCGGATCGCATCCCAGTCCCAGCCGAGGTGCCACTTGCCGATCGCCGCGGTCGCGTAGCCCTTGCCACGGAGCAATTCGGCGAGGGTCAGCCGCTCGGGGTCGAGGATCGGCTGATCGAAGGCGTTGACGATGCCGTGGAACTTCCGCCAATGGGCGCGGCCATGGAGGAGGGCGTAGCGACTCGGCGTGCAGACCCCCGACGAGCTGTGGGCGTCGGTGAAGCGCGTCCCCTCCCGCGCCAGCCGGTCGAGATGGGGGGTCGGGATCTTCGCTGCCGGATTCTGGCAGCCCAGATCACCGTAGCCGAAGTCGTCGGCGTAGAGGATGACGACGTTTGGCAGGCGCTCGGCGGCGCTGACGCCGCCGGCGAACCCACCCACGATCAGGATCAGGGCCGCCAGTCGCTCGATCCGCATCGTTCGCTCCCCCGAGGACAGGCCGTTCATCCGCACCCACAGCCGGTCTTCCCGCAGCCGGCCCGGGCCGATTCGAGGCGGGCCTGGATCGCCAGCGACGTCGGGGTGATCGACAATCCGCCGAGCGCCGTGCAGCGCAGCTCACGCGGCATCTGCCCGCCGACCCGGCGCGCCGTCTCGATCACCTCGTCGAGCGGGATCACCTCGTCGAATCCGGCCAGCGCCATGTTGGCACACGCCAGGGCGTTGGCGGCGGCCATCACGTTTTTCCCCAGGCAGGGGGCCTCGACGCGGTTGGCCACCGGGTCGCAGACGAGACCGATCATGCTCTGCAGTGCCATCGACGCCGCCGCCACCGCCCGCGGAGTGGGTCCGCCGGCGAGCGTGACCAGCGCCGCCGCCGCCATCGCTGCCGCCGCGCCCCCCTCCGCCTGACAGCCCCCGACCTCGGCCGCGAATGTCCAGGCGGTGGCGACGAAGGCGCCGACGAGACCGGCGGCGAGCAGCGCCCGGGCGATCTCCTCGTCGTTCTTCCCCATTCGTTCGGCGACGGCGATGACCACCCCCGGCAGCGCCGCGCAGGCCCCCGCGGTGGGCATCGCCACGATCACCCCGAGGGCGCTTTTCACCTCCATCAGCGCCGTCACGTAAAGCACCGTGCGGTCGAGCGCCCCGCCGTCGAGCAGGCGGCCGGCGGCGAGGAGGCGGGCGAACTCGCCCGACTGGTGGCCGAGGACCCGGTCGGCGTGGGTCGTGCCGGCGATCCCCACGGCGATCGATCGCTTGAGGATCTGCACGATGCCGGCCATCATCTCCAGCACGCGCTGCTCGGTCAGGCCGCCGCGCTGGCATTCGTAGTCGATCGCGTGCCGCGACAGCGGCAGACCGCGGCCGGCATCGTGGGCGAGCAGTTCGGCCGCGGTCGCGAACGGCACGCGCGACGAGGGGCGCGTCGGCACCGGCAGCACCGGCGCCAGGCAGCGCACGGCGAGAAGGTCGCCGGACCGCTCGAGCGCGGCGCACAGGTCGGTGGCGACGAATCCCGGACCACTGGCGCGGACGAGCCAGCCATCGCCGCCCGTCACGCCGCGCTCGTGGAGGACCACGCCGTCGCTTTCGGCGGAGGCCTCGAGCCGGGCGACGACCCGCTCGGCGGCCGCCCGGTCGCGCGGCCAGAGCAGCGTCTCGTGGGCGTCGCCGGCGAGTGCCAGCCCGAAGCCGTCGATGTCGATCACCTCGATCATGCCGCCGCCGGTGGAGATCCCCCGCAGGGTGTGCCGGCGGTCGTCCCGGGAGAGGGCGAGGCGGTAGGTGTTGGGGTGGGGGTCACCGGAATCGACCGTGGTGAAGCGCAGCCGGCAGCCGGCGGCCGCGAGCGCCGCGGCCGAGTCGGGCAGGCCGTCGGCGGTGCACTCCCAGCCGAGCAGACCGCCGCAGAGGCCCATGTCGGATCCCTGCGACTCGTGGGTGGTGGGAAGCGACCCGGCACGGTCGAACTCGACCAGCACCTCCTCCGGGGTGCCGCCGACGAGATCGCGCGCGAGCCGGCCGATCCGCAGCGCCGCGGCGCAGTGCGAACTCGACGGCCCGCGCATCACCGGCCCGATCACGTCGTTGAAGATGCTGACGAGTGCCGCCATCACGATTCCCGGAGAAAGCGTGCGAACCACCCGCGTGTGCGTTCCCACATCGCGGCGGTGAAGGCGTGGCCGACCCCCGGCTCGATGAACGACGCGAACCGGTCGGCGGCCCCGGCGGCCCGGTAGGCCGCGGCGATCGTCTCCACTCCCTGGCGCACCTCGGCGATCGGGCTGCCGCCGTCGGTCTCGCCGAACGTGAGCAGCAGCGGCCGCGGGGCGACGAGGGCCGCGACGTCGGGGGTGTCGCCGTGGGGAAACAGGCCGGGGACGAAGTTGGGGAAGCAGTGGAGGATCTTCGTGCGCTCGATCGCGGCGTAGGTCGGCAGACAGCAGGAGCCCACCAGGCACGCCAGCCGCTCCTCCCACGGCCCGACGAGCCAGGTGTGGGTCGAGCCCATCGAGTGGCCGAAGCAGCCGATCCGGTCGGCGCGGACGTCGGGGCGGCTGCAGAGGTAGTCCACCGCCCGGCGCATGTCGAGGATGTTCTTCCAGGCCATGCACCTGCCGGCGACGGTGAGGCGGAGGAACTCGAAACGCTCGAAGTCGCCGTTTTTGAGCATCGGGCTCTGACGCTCCTCGAAGCAGAGCGCGTCGGGGCAGAGGACGACGTAGCCCTCGCGCACCAGGCGCACGCCGACATGCTGCGTCGGATCGCCGGCGAGGCCGGCCGGCTCGCTCTTGCCGAGGTGCCACTGGCCGTTGTGCTGGTGCCAGACGGCGACGGCGGGGGCGGGGCGCGCCGGGTCGACCCCATCGGGCACGAGGAGCAGGGCCGGCACGCGATCCCCCGGTTCGACCTGGTAGTCGATCCGCTCGATCCGGTAGCCGTCGGCGGGGGTGGTCGAAAGCACCCGCGCGTCGAGGGGGCAGGCCGCGGGCCAGGAGCCCCCCAGGCAGCGGAGGAGATGGTCGCGGAAGGTGGGCACGGCGGTTTCCGCGGCGGTGGCTCCGGTCAGCGTGGCCCCGAGGGCCGCCGCGCCGGCCGCGGTCGCGGCGACGAAGCGGCGGCGGTCGGCGGTGGAGCGGTCGGGGCCGTCGGTGACCATGATCGTGTCGCTTCCAGCCGTCGCGGGGCCGCCGCGCCGACGACAGTCTCCCATGGCGGGGCAGGCCCGACCAGTCACGGCCCGCTTGACGCTGCTGCCGGAAGGCGCGCCAATCCGCCGGGCTGGATGGCGGGGCGGAGCGATGGGGCAACCGATGCGACCGATCACGACGCTGAAGAAGCAGGGGACCGTGGCGGTCATGGTGACGCTGCGCCCGGCAGGCCGTCGCGCGGCGCGGGCAGTCGGTGCAGCACCGCTGCTGCCGGCCGCCCTGGCGATCGTTCCAAGGCGAGTGTCGGTGACTGAGCGACGAGGGAGGATGGCATTGCCGCTTGCCCATCCCTTGACCAACGCCCGGGTGGAAGTCCTGAAGGGATGCTTCCTCGATCCCGGGGGGGCTCTGCGCGGAGCCCGGCGCGCGGAGCGGGTCGGCGACGCGGTTCGCTATTACCCCAACCTCGGCATCCTTGTCGGCACCACCGATGCCCGGGGGCTGGCGACGCTGGAGGGGGATCCCGGGGTCGCCGCCGTCGACCTGCTGCCGGTCCTCGAGCCGATCCTCCCGGTCGGCCCGTCCCGGCGCACGCTGGTGCCGATGGCCAGGGTCACCTGGGGCATCCGTCGCCTGCGGATCGAGCGCCTCTGGGCGCAGGGATTCACCGGCGCGGGCATCTGCATCGGTCATCTCGACAGCGGGATCGACGGCGATCACCCCGCCTTCCTCCCGGATGCGATCGCCGCCTTCACGATCTTCGATGCGTTCGGACGCGAGGTGCCGGGGTCGCACTCCCCCGTCGACACCGCCACGCACGGTACGCACACGGCAGGCACGCTCGTCGGCCGGGGTGTGGACGATCGGCACGTGGGCGTGGCACCTGGCGCCGTCGTGGCGTCGGCGGTGGTCATCGAGGGAGGGCAGGTGATCAACCGGGTGATGGCCGGCATCGACTGGTGCCTCGGCCAGGGGGCACGGATCATCAACCTGTCGCTTGGGGTGCCGGGACGAAGCCCGGCGCTCGCGCGCCTGATGGAAACGCTGCGGTCCCGCGACATGCTGCCGGTGGTCGCCGTGGGCAACGAGGGACCGGGAACGAGCCGCACCCCGGGGAACGAGCCGGCCGCCCTGTCGGTCGGCGCGGTCGATCGCAGCGGGGGCGTGCCGGGGTTTTCTTCGAGCCAGACGTTTGCTCGGGCCGACGATCCGTTCGTGCCCGATCTCATCGCCCCGGGTGTTCAGATCCAATCGGCGGCTGCGGGGGGCGGCTGGTTGGTCGACGGGGGCACGTCGATGTCGGCACCCCATGTCAGTGGGTTGGCCGCGCTGCTCTGGGAGGCGCGGCCATCGGCCACCGCGGCCGAGATCGAGGCGGCGATCCGCGTGTCGTGTGACCCAACCGGGGTTGACCCCTCGCGCGGAGGGGGTGGGGTCCCCGATGGGCCGCTGGCATTGGAAGCGCTGACGGGAATCCCCGCGGCTCGGCGGCGCTGAATGCTCCGGACGACACCCGGCCGAGACGCGCCTCCGGCGGTATGCGTCGACTGGGAAATGCGTGCCGATCGTACCTGTCGACTTTTTGCAATCAGTCTGCCGGTGCCGATCAATCCAGTCGTGCCGTCGGTACCGGATCCGGCGGATTTTCTATGGGGGCAGGAGGCGCAGGGGTGCGATTTCGTCGCTGGTTGGTGCTCGCCGTCGTGGCGCTCATCGCGTGCGGGTGCGTGCCGCGGACATTCGTCCGCAGGAACCCCCTGCCGACCGACAAGGGGATCCGTTACTACCGCCCGAAGCCCTATCTCAAGGTGGCGCCGTTCGTGAACGCCGTCACGGGAGAGGCATCGACCACCCAGGTCGCCATCGACCTGGTCTACATGCCCGACTTCAGCGAGGAGTATTCGATCCACGCGAGAAGCGGTTTCGGCATCAACAACACCTCGATCACGCTCGACCAGGGGTGGAACCTCACCGGCCTCGACGTGCAGCTCGACAGCCAAACCGACGAGAACCTGACGGCGCTGGGGTCGTTGATCAGCAGTCTTCCGACCGCCGGTGCCGGCCTGTCACGCAGCGCCGCCGGCGAGGGTTTCGTCGTCACCGCGACCAACGTCCCGTTGGGCTTCTACGAGGCGGTCCTCGGCGTCGGCCCCTGCGGCAAGCAGCTGTACGGCTTCCGGTACGTCGGATTCATGCCCTATGCCACCTGCCCGACGGCAGGCTGCGGCGGACCGGACGGCTTCGACTGCCAAGCCAGTGGCCACGAGCTCTACGGGCTGGTGTTCGAGAACGGGGTGATGACGTTCAAGACGATCAGCGACATTCGGCACGGAACCGCCCCGGTGAACATGCTGCGGAAGCAGTCCGTCGCCCCGACCGGCAAGGATCCGACGCCCCCGGCGGCGGATGACGACGGGCTGGTGCCCGCGGAGCCGATCGCGCGCCCGTCGGCACGCGGCACCGTGATCGGTCCCGCGTTGCCCGGCGAACCGGCCCAGCCACCCGACCCGCCGGCCGCGCCCACCAAACGCTGACTGAACGCGACCGCTTGGCAGACCGTGACGGGGGCTCCGCGGGAAAAAGAAGCGGCCCGGTCCTCACGGACCGGGCCGCTCCGCTCCCAACCGTCTCGCCCGTCCCCACCGGCCGGCCCGCGGGCGCGTGCCGGGGGGAGGAGCGTCAGCATCGAAGGGTCACTGGCAGACGGGCTCCTCGCGGTAGACCGTCATCGGGACGCGCCGCGTCACCGTGTAGGGCACCCGCTTGGGAACCATCCGCACCACGTCGATGGTCCGGGTCTCGTGCACCGGGCGGGTCGTGGTGACCGGCACCTGCTTGGTGCGGGTCTCACGAACCATCGTGCACACCTTGTAGGGCACTTCCTTGGTGCACTGCTCGGTCACCAGCTTGCAGACCCGCGAGGTGCAGGTCTTGACGCGCTGCTCGGTCTCCATCCGGCAGACCTTGTAGGTGCAGGTGCGGACCTGCTCCTCGGGCACCATCCGGCAGACCTTGTAGCAGCAGGTCTTGACGCGCTGCTCGGGGACCATCCGGCACACCTGATAGGTCCGGCAGCGCTGCTCGGGGACCATCCGGCAGACCTTGTAGCAGCAGGTCTTGACCCGCTGCTCCTGCACCATGCGGCAGACCTGGTAGGTGCAGGTGCGGACATGCTGCTCGGGGACCATGCGGCAGACCTGGTAGGTCTTGACCCGCTGCTCGGGGACCATGCGGCAGACCTGATAGGTGCAGGTGCGGACCCGCTGTTCGGGGACCATCCTGCAGACCTGGTTGGTCTTGCCGCGCTGCTCGGGCACCATGCGGCAGACCTGGTAGGTGCAGGTGCGGACCCGCTGTTCGGGGACCATCCTGCAGACCTGGTAGGTCTTCACCCGCTGCTCGGGCACCATGCGGCAGACCTGGTAGCTGCAGGTCTTGACGCGTTGCTCGGGGACCATGCGGCACACCTGGTAGGTGCGGCAGCGCTGCTCCGGCACCATCCGGCAGACGGTGTAGGTGCAGGTGCGGACCCGTTGCTCGGGGACCATCCGGCAGACCTGGTAGGTCCGGCAGCGCTGCTCGGGGACCATCCGGCAGACCTTGTAGCAGCAGGTCTTGACCCGCTGCTCCGAGACCATCCGGCAGACCTTCTCGCAACGCTTCTCGACCACCGTCTCGCGCTCATAGCGGACGCACTGGACCTCCTTCTCGCGGATCTCCGTCACCCAGCGCTTCTTGGTCACCGTCCGCGGCGGGCACTGCTCCTCGACGCGGCGGACCTCGCCCGGCTGATAGACGCACTTGCACTGGCACTCGTCCCACACCCAGCAGCCCGGCTCACGGATGCAGCGGGTGATCACCGGGCCGGGGATCTCGCAGGTCTCGGTCTCCCAGTGCCCGCAGTGCACCTGCACTGTCTTCGTGGAGTGGACCGGCTTGCAGACGGTCTTGCAGATGTCGCGCTCACGGGTCTCCCAGACCGGCTTGCAGACGGTGTAGGGGATCTCCTTGGTGATTGTCTCCCAGACCGGCTTCGAGACGGTGTAGGTCTGCTCGCGGGTCTCGTACACCGGCTTGCAGACGGTGTACGGGATCTCCTTCGTCCGCGTCTCCTGCACCGGCTTCGAGACGGTGTAGGTCTGCTCACGGGTCTCGTAGACGGGACGGCAGACGGTGTAGGGGATCTCCTTGGTCATCGTCTCGTAGACCGGTTTCGAGACGGTGTAGGTCTGCTCGCGGGTTTCGTAGACGGGACGGCAGACGGTGTAGGGAACTTCCCGTGACATCGTCTCGTAGACCGGCTTGTTGACCGTGTAGACCTGCTGGCGGGTCTCGTAGACCGGGCGGTTGACGGTGTAGGGGATCTCCCGCGACATCGTCTCGTAGACCGGCTTGTTGACCGTGTAGACCTGCTGGCGGGTCTCGTAGACCGGGCGGTTGACGGTGTAGGGGATCTCCCGCGACATCGTCTCGTAGACCGGCTTGTTGACCGTGTAGACCTGCTGACG
>SXGQ01158413.1_pt1 | contig 20791 bp, 15 predicted proteins | sample 3178371 | NCBI WGS metagenome assembly SXGQ01 (sample SAMN11356859, study PRJNA531348) | freshwater metagenome | isolation source: freshwater sample F1-20 | place: China: Fuxian Lake, Yuxi | collected 2017-12-25 | reverse complement strand
GACTTTGCCGACAAGGATGTCGCGGGCGGTGTCGATTCGGCGTTTGGTGTTGGTATCGAGCATTTGGTGTAAGAGATCGGGCGGATCGGACGGATCTGTCAGATTTTGGTTGTGCCTTTGCAGTCGGGGTATTTGGTGCAGCCCCAGAATTGGCTGCCGGCGTTTTTGCCGGACTTGGCAGTGCGCAGGGCCATGAGGGCACCGCATTGCGGGCACTTGGGTGGTTTTTGATCGGGCTGATCCGCCTGAGCGGACCGATCGGACGGATCGGGCTGATCTTTCTTTTTGCGGTAGGCGAGGCGGGCGGTGGCGAGTTGCTCGCTGTAGCCGCCGTCTTCAACGAAGGCTTTCTCCAGTGCGGCGATCTGGCGGTCGAGGAGGAAGTTCGCCTGGTGGATGAGGCAGATGAGTGCGTTTGCGCGGATGGCGGGGTCGGCGTGTTCGAGCCAGCGGGAGTAAAGGGCGGCGCGCTGCTGATCCGAGAGAGCGGACAGATCCACCTGATCGGACGGATCAGACGGAGTGGAGGGATCTTTGCGGAGGCTCTGCGGGACGCGGCGCACGGCACTGGCTTCGGGGCAATCGGGGGTCCACGCGGGGAGGCGGCGGTGGCGGAGGAAGTCCTCGTAGTCGAGGAGCAGTTCTTCGAGGCTTGCGCGGGCGACGTTGATCAAGCGCAACTCGGTTTGCGAAGAAGTCGCAGAGGCGCGGCTGCCTTCGGCGATATTCTGGCGACCTGAGCGTGCTGCCTGCACCATCTGATCCACCGTGCGCGACCGGGGATCGAGGAACTTTTCGCAGAACCATACGGTGGCGTCGTAGATGAGGGTTGCTGTCTGGAAGCTGGCGGTGTCGCGATAGCCGCCGCTGGGTCGGAGTTTCTTCATGCGACGAATTGATTCAGCGGCACGTAGTCCTTCACGTATTCCGGGATAATCTCGCGATACTTCACGGGGACGGCTTTGAAGTCCTTCACGGTGAACACGGGATTGGTCGCGAGGCTGGCGAAGTCTTTTTCGTCGATGATATGGCGGACGATGCCGTTGGTGACGTAGGCTTTGAAGTAGGTCTTCAGAGCGGGGATGGCTTCGGGTTCCTCGGGTTTGTAATCGGCGACGAACTTGGAGAACTCCTCCTCCAGCAGTTCGTCCTTCGATTTGAAGCGCGGGATGAGGCCGAAGATTTTCTCCAGAATCTCGCGGAGTGAGAGGCGGCGGTCCACGCCTGCGGCTTTGCGGAGTTTTTCGAGGGAGTAGTGTTCCTCCGGTTTGTCGAACATCTCCTTGTTCACGTAATCGATGACGCGGTCCCACTGGCCTGCCTCGACGCTGGCGGCGATGAACGCGTTTTCACGGATGCGGGTCTCGAACTTTGCGTAGAACTCGCGGTCGATGCGCATGCCTTCCACGCCGATGGTTTCCTCTTTGATCGTGGAGATGAGGTCGCCGCCGGTGTGGGTGAATGTTCCGCCGGGTGGTGGGGGCGGATTGGGCCCTTCACCGCCTTCGCCTTTGGGCTTCGGCAGCTTGAGGACTTCGTCGTAATTGAACTCTTCCTCGAAGTATTCGCAGTTGGCGAAGAAGTCGAAGAGCTTGAAGGCGGTCTTACGCGGGGCGGTGATGGCTTCCCGGAGGGAGTCGTCGAAAAGCTGCTCTCGGAAGTCGTGCTTCCGAGTGCCGCGCCCTTTGATCTGGATGAAATCCGTGGGCGAAAAGATGGGACGGAAGAGGCCGAGATTGAGGATGTCCGGGCAATCGTAGCCGGTGGTCATCATGCCGACGGTGATGCAGATGCGGGCCTTGCTGGTTTTGTAGGTGGGGATGAAGTTCGCGGAGCCGAGCAGGTTGTTGTTTGTGAAATTGATGGTCATCTGCTGCGCATCGCCGACCTGTGACGTGACCTGCACGGCGAAGTCCGACTGGTATTTGCCGGGGAACATGCGGTCGGCCATTTCGTTGAAGATTTGCGCGAGTTTCGCCGCGTGGTTCTGGCTGACTGCGAAAACGATGGATTTCCCGACCTCGCCGCTGATGGGATCGCGCAGGGAGTTTTCGAGGAAGATTTTGCAGAAGAGCTGATTCGTGGCAGGCGAGAAGAAGGCTTTCTCGAAGTCGCGTTGCTCGAAGGAATCCTGAAGTTCACCACCGCTTTCGTCGGTGAATGTGGCGATGAATCCTTCATCCGAGAGCAGCTGAGTGGTGACCTTGCTTCGTGCGTCGACAACGGTGGGATTGATGAGAAAGCCGTCCTTCACGCCATCGAGCAACGAGTAGCGAAAAGTGGGGAGGCCATCGTCGCAGCCAAAGGTCCGGTAGGTATCGAGCAACAAGCGGCGCTCGAATTCACGCGGGTCCTTGGTGGACGGAGTGTCTTTGATGAACTTGCGGAGGTAGTCGCGCGGAGTCGCGGTGAGGCCGAGTTTGTAGCCGATGAAATAGTCGAAGACCGCGCGTGCATTTCCGCCAATGGAACGGTGCGCTTCATCCGAGATGACGAGGTCGAAGTCGGTGGGGGAGAAGAGCTGCCGGTATTTGTTGTTAAAGAGCAGCGACTGGACGGTGGTGACGACGATCTCCGCGTGCCGCCAGTCGTCTCGATTCTCTTTGTAGATGACTGATTTGTAGTCGTTCGAGAGGACCTTCTTGAATGCCTTGAGGGCCTGATCTTCGAGTTCCAGTCGGTCCACGAGGAAGAGGACTCTGCGGGCGTTCTCGGTGCGGAGAAACAGCTTGATGATCGCGGCGGCGGTGAGCGTCTTGCCGGTGCCCGTCGCCATTTCGAGCAGGAAGCGGTCGCTGCCATTCTTTACCGCCTGCTGAATCGCAACGATGGCCTTCTTTTGGTAGGAGCGGAGGAAACGGAGACTGTTGACTTCGATGAAGCGTGGGCGCTCGGCTTCGTTCTTCCAAGCAGCTTCCGCGGCGTAATTTGGGCGCTGGGTAAGCACGACGTAATCGTCCCCGACAGGTTCTTCGACGAGGCGTTTCGAGTCGGGTTTGCTTTTCTGGTAACCCGCGACAGAGCTCGGTGTCGGAAAGGCTGTGATGACGTAGGGATTGCCGCGTTCGAGGTCCCAGAAATAGTGAAGGTTTCCGTTCGACAGGATGACGAAGCGGCAGTTCTGCGACTTGGCGTATTTCCGTGCCTGTTCCTTGCCGACGAGCGGGTTTTTATCCTCGGCCTTGGCTTCGAGGACGATAAACGGGAAGCCCTTTTCGTTGAGCAGCAGGAAATCAATAAATCCTTTGCCTGCTTTCTCGAAGTCCTCGCCGAGGGCGTCGAGCTCCTGACTTTTCAACGTGACGCTGGGCTCGAGTTGGATATTCGCGGGGCCTTTCGCATCCGCGAAGAACCGCCAGCCGGCTTCTTCCAGCAGTTTGTTTATTTTGATGCGGGCGGCAGCCTCCTTCATGCGACCAACCCGAGTGCAGCCACGGCGGTATCTGCGAAACTGTGAAAGTTGGGGAATGCCCGTGTCATTACAATGCCGAAGATGGAAACAAGAACGTCGAACCCCGGGCAAGGTAAAACCTGTGCGCAGATGAATTCTCCGTGAGCGATTTGCGAGGCGCGCGGGATGCGTGTATATATATACCCATGAAGACGAATGCTTCATCGCGCCCGACAGCGGAGCGGCTTCGACCGGTGGTTTGCCGGCGACCGCGCGGAGGTCAGCCGTAGGCGGCAGGACGGGCGGTCGGTTTTCCCAAACAGACCTGCGCGTGTGCGCGGGGCTGGCAACCAAACCAGCTCCTCCGGCCGGAGGCACGGGGAAAGGCCGCACCATAGAAAGGAAGAGTTAGTATCATGGCGGGAAATCCGCTGAGTCGAGTCGTCCCGACGCTCGTTGTCATCGCTGGCAAATGTGCGGACGGGGCGCAGTTGCACGGGACGGTAATCGGACTGCTGCAATGCACGGAGGCAAACATCCGTCTGCGAATCGCGACAGTGAACGGAACGCAGGCGGCATACGGAGCGGCGAAATCGGCGCGCGGTCTTGCATTCAAGGCAAAGGCCGCGGCGGACGAGGACGTGCGCAAGTTCCTCTCGAACTACGTGAAAGTGCTGGGGCATTTCCTCGGCACGAACTGGAGTTCGGCATGGGAGGAGGCGGGGTTCACGCAGGGAAGTCTGGCCCTGCCGGATACGGTGGACGCGCGGGCGGGTATGCTGCCGGTGGCGAAGGCGTATCTGGTGGCGCATCCGGGTCAGCAGGACGGCGTGATGGCCGTGAATGAATCGACGGCGGATGCGCTGATCGCGCTGGCGGCGGACACGCGCCAGAATGCGGACAACTCCGAGACGCTGGCGGAGCAGGCGCGCGCGGCGCGTGAGGTGGCGGTGAACAAGTTGTACCGCTTTCTCCGCTGCCTGGAGGCGGAGCTGATGGCGCTGATCGAGGATGATGATCCGCGCTGGCATGCGTTCGGCCTCAATGCGCCCGCGGACCCGGAGACGCCGGAAGCCGTGGATACGCCGGTGGTGACGCTGGGCCCGAGCGGTTCGCACCGGTTTGGCCTGACGTGGCCGCATGCGATGCGGGCGCAGCGCTACCACGTGCTGGGTGTGATGCCGGGAAATACGACGCCGGTGCTGCTGGCGACGGTGAATGATGAGTCTGCAACGATCGAAAGCGTGCCGAGCGGCACGGCGGTGGGCATCACCATCGCCGCAGTGAACGACGCCGGAGAGGGCGTGCCGAGCGGGGAGATTTCAGTCCTTTCGCCATAGGGCGAAGCGTGTGTCTGTTGGTTGGGTTATGTAGCCATGAACGGAGCCTCGTCCGGCGGGTGTCGGGCGGGGCTCCGGAAGTTTTTTGGGCCCGGAGCGTGCGGTGCGGCCTGCGCGGAGGGCCGAAGGCCCGCAATGTTATAGCCCCGGCTGCAGCGAGCTTGCGAGCGGAGGCCGGGGTTTGCATCGGGAAGAAAATCGAGCCCTGTAAGGGCGGGATAAATGCGGGGCGAATCGGGGAGCGGTTTGCGTGTGACGGGCGGAGCGTATTGCGCCCTTACAGGGCTTGGCGCGCGTGGTTCGGACGAACCCAGGCCTGCGCTCGCGGAGCTCGCTCAGCCTGGGCTATAACATTCGGGGCTTTCAGCCCCATGCACCGCGTTGGCGCGGCTTATCGGGGCGTTGGCGTGTCGTCTGGTCTCGGCGTGTCATCATCTCCGCGGCGGGCGGCGGACAGAACGGGACGCAACGCATCCGGGTGAACCGTATTACGCGCGGCCTGCGTGGAGGGCCGAAGGTCCGTGATGTTATAGCCCCGGCTGCAGTGAGCTTGCGAGCGGAGGCCGGGGTTTGCATCGGGAAGAAAACCGAGCCCTGTAAGGGCGAGATAAATGCGGGGCGAATCGGGGAGCGGTTTGCGAGGGGTGGGCGGAGCGTATTGCGCCCTTGCAGGGCTTGGCGCGCGTGATTCGGACGAACCCAGGCCTACGCTCGCGGAGCTCGCTCAGCCTGGGCTATAGCATTCGGGGCTTTCAGCCCCATGCGCCGCGATGGCGCGGCATACCGGGGCGTTGTCGTGTCGGGGTATTGTCGTGTTGCCGTGTTGCCGTGTTGCCGTGTTGCCGTGTTGCCGTGCTACCTACGCAGCAGGCTGCGGACAGAACGGGACGCAACGCATCCGGGAGACCCTTAATACGCGCGGCCTGCGCGGAGGGCCGAAGGTCCGTGATGTTATAGCCCCGGCAGGAGCGAGCTTGCGAGCGGAGGCCGGGGTTTGCATCGGGAAGAAAATCGAGCCCTGTAAGGGCTAGATAAATGCGGGGCGAATCGGGGAGCGGTTTGCGTGTGATGGGGCGGAGCGTATTGCGCCCTTACAGGGCTTGGCGCGCGTTGTTCCGGACGAACCCAGGCCTGCGCTCGCGGAGCTCGCTGAGCCTGGGCTACAACATTCGGGGCTTTCAGCCCCATGCACTGCGTTGGCGCGCCGACGTGTTATGTTGCCATTTCGCCGTGTTGCCGTGTTGTCTCGGTCTTTCGCCGTGCCACCCAAGCGGCGGGCGGCGGACAGAACGGGACGCCAAGCATCCGGGAGACCCTTAATACGCGCGGCCTGCGCGGAGGGCCGAAGGCCCGCAATGTTATAGCCCCGGCTGCAGTGAGCTTGCGAGCGGAGGCCGGGGTTTGCTACACCGCAAAAACAAGCCCTGAAGGGGCGTCATCACCATGAGCCAGTCTCTCTCGAACATCATCGTCCACCTCGTGTTTTCGACGAAAGGCCGCCGCCCTTTGCTCCGTGATGCGGAGCGCGGTGAACTCCACGCCTACATCGCCGGCATCCTCAAAAACCTCGATTCGCCCCTGATCGAGATCAACTCCGTGGGCGACCACATTCACATCCTTTTTGTGCAGTCGAAGAACCACGCGCCCGCAAAGATCATCGAGCAGGTGAAATCGTCGTCATCGGGCTGGATCAAGGACAAGGGCGCCGGGTATGCGGACTTCGCATGGCAGGGCGGATACGGGGAGTTCAGCGTGAGCCTGTCGCACGTCGAGTCGGTCCGCGATTACATCCGCAGTCAGCCGGAGCATCACGCGAAGGAGGATTTTCAGGCGGAGTTCCGGCGGTTTTGCGAAAAGAACGGGAAGCCGCTGGATGAGCGGTTTGCGTGGGACTAATCCAGCCATCCCGCGGCCCTGCGCGGAAGACCGCCTACTCCGGAAGGTTGGCGTCGAATTTTGAAAACCAGCGGCGCACGCGGGGGAGGAGCATGTGGTTTTTGTCGAAGGAAAGGGCGATGCCGGGGGCGCGGCCGACGATTTGTTCGCGGTCCACGAAGCCGAAGAACCGTGAGTCGCGGCTGTTGTCCCGCGAGTCGCCCATGAGGAAGTATTTTCCGGCGGGGACGGTGAGCTCGGGCATGTCGCGGACAGCGGCGCGCGAGGGAAGGTTCAGCACCCAGTGGCGTGCGTCCGGGCTCTGCTCGGTGGAGAGGACGGGGGACGGGTCTTCGTAGATCTCGCCGGCGAATTCCCCGGCGGGATGCGTGGTGTAGGAAAGCGGCCGGCCGTTGATGATGAGCGTGTCGTTGACCATTGCGATGGTGTCTCCGGGCACGGCGACGACGCGTTTGACGAGGCGGAGGCCATCGTCCGGCGAGAAGCACACGACGACATCGCCGCGCGAAGGTGCGCCCCATTCGGCGAGGCGGATGAGGGTGAAGGGGATTTTGAAATCGTAGGCGAGCGTGTTCACGAAGACGATGTCGCCTTCGAGAATGGTGGGTTTCATCGAGCCGGTGGGCACCCAGTTGACGTCGGCAATCGCGGACTTGAGCGGAAGGACGATGGCGGCCATCCGGCCGAAAGGCAGCAGCCATTCGCGCCAGAGATAGTTGGCCCCGCGTTTGAGAAAGTGTGCGTTCGTGTTTTGCATGGACGGTGAGACAGCGACGCGCTGCTTCCGTTCATCCGCGCGGCGGGGATGGCGGGCGCTGCGGGATAATCCCTGCACAACACGCTTCCCCTCGCACGGGATTTTCGCTCCATTCCGCGGGCCATGAGTGACCCGTTTAATGTCCGCTATGTCGCGCAGCTTGCGCGGCTTGAATTGACCGATGCTGAAATTGAGAAGTTTCAGAGCCAGCTCGGTCAGGTGCTTTCCCACGTGGAGCAGTTGGGGAAGGTGGACGTTTCCAAGGTGGAGGCGATGGCGCGCGCGAATGCGGTGACGAATGTCTTCCGTGCCGACGAGGTGCGCGAATCGCTCACGCAGGCCGCCGCGCTTTCCAACGCGCCTCGCTCGGCAAACGGGCTCATCGTCGTTCCAAAGGTCATCGAATAACCGCATGTCGCTCACCTCGCTTTCCATCACCGAACTTCAGCAGCAATTCCGCTCGGGCGCGGCGTCACCGGTCGAGGCCGTGGACGCGCTCGAGGCGCGCATCGCCGCGGTGGACGGACGCATTCACGGCTATCTGTCGCGCGATTTTGCAACGGCGCGCGCACTGGCGGAGAAGGCGGATATTTCCCTGCCGCTCGGCGGCGTGCCGATTGCGATCAAGGATGCCATCAACGTGAAAGGCGAGCCGTGCACGGCGGGCTCGAAGATTCTCGAAGGCTACACGGCGTCGTACGATGCAACGGTGATTGCGAAGCTTCGTGCGGCGGGCGCGATTCCTTTCGGGCGGTGCAATCTCGATGAATTTGCGATGGGCAGCTCGACGGAAAATTCCGCGTACGGCCGCACGATGAATCCGTGGGATTTCTCGCGCATCCCCGGCGGATCATCGGGTGGCTCGGCGGCGGTGGTGGCGGCGGATGAAGCATTCGCGGCACTGGGCTCGGATACGGGCGGGAGCATCCGGCAGCCGGCGGCGCATTGCGGATGCGTGGGGCTGAAGCCGACCTACGGGCGGGTCTCGCGCTACGGGCTCATCGCGTATGCGTCGTCGCTGGATCAAATCGGGCCGTTTGCAAAAACGGTCCGCGATGCCGCGCTGGTGACGAATGTGATTTCGGGACGCGACCGGATGGATTCGACGAGTCTCGATGTTCCGGTGGAGGATTCCACGGCGCTGCTCGGGCGCGATTTGAAGGGCATCAAGCTCGGCATGCCGCGCGAGTATTTCATCGGCGGAATGGATCCGCAGGTGGACGCCGCGGTGCGCGCCGCAATCCGGCATTACGAATCGCTCGGGGCGGAAATCGTGGAGGTCTCGCTGCCGCACACGGAGCACGCGGTGAGCACGTATTACGTCGTGGCCACGGCGGAGGCCTCGGCGAATCTCGCGCGGTTCGACGGCGTGCGCTACGGCCGCCGCGCGCAGACCGACAATCTTCTGGAGATGTATGCCCGCAGCCGCGCCGAGGGATTCGGACCGGAAGTGAAGCGCCGCATCATCCTCGGGACGTATGTGCTTTCGAGCGGATACTACGACGCCTACTACCTCCGCGCGCAGAAGGTGCGGACGCTCATTCGCGAGGATTTCACGAAGGCGTTTGAGAAGGTGGACGCCATCGTCTGCCCGACATCGCCGGAGCCTGCGTTCAAGGCCGGCGACCGCTCGGACGATCCGCTCAAAATGTATCTCGCGGATATTTTCACCATCGCGTGCAACCTCGCCGGCACCTGCGGCGTGAGCATTCCGTGCGGCTTTGCGGATGCGGGCGGCGTGAAGCTTCCCGTGGGGCTTCAGTTGCTCGGGCAGCCATGGAAGGAGGCGCAGTTGCTGCAAATCGCGCACGCCTACGAGCAGTCCACGCCGTGGCACAAGGAGCGCCCGGTGCTTTAATCGCGACGCTGTTTACGCCGGATGGATGCGGCCATTTCAAATCCCGGAACCCGCCGCGCGAAGCTGATCTTCCTCGCGCTCGTACTCGCGCTGACGGCGGCGGTCTTTCATCCGGTGGGCGGGTATGCGTTTCTGAATTGGGATGACGACATCTACGTTCAAAACAACCCGCACCTTCGCGAGGGCTTCAGCGCGAAGAGCGTTGAATGGGCGTTCACCGCGAACCTCACACACTTCTCGCAGTATGCGGAATACTGGGCGCCGATCACGCTGCTGACGCGAATCGCCGATGCGCAGCTTTTCGGCATCAACGCAGGTCCGATGCACTGGACCAGCGTATGCCTTCACGCGCTGAACGCCGTGCTGCTCGCCTTTGCGCTGCACGCGCTCACGGGCGCGTGGTGGCGCTCCGCGGTCGTGGCGCTGTTGTTTCTCGTGCATCCGCAAAACGTGGAGCCTGCGCTGTGGCTCTCGGCGCGAAAGGATTTGGTCGCGGCGACGTTTCTTTTCCTCACGCTGCTCGCCTACGCGCGCCATGCGCGGAATCCGGGGCGGGGGAGTTACGCGCTGCTGCTCGCGAGTTTCGTCGGCGCGCTGATGGCGAAACCGATGGCCGTCTCCGTGCCGCTCCTGCTGTTGCTGCTCGATTTCTGGCCGCTGAATCGATGGAAGCCCGGCAACCGGCAGGCGAACATCCAGCTCCTCGCCGAGAAGCTCCCGCTCGTGGTTCTCGCCGCGCTCGCAGCGTGGCTCGCGGTGCAGGCGCAGGTGGATGTGGGAGCGATGAGTTCGTATCCGTGGGGCGTGCGCATCTCGAACGCCATCTACGCCACGGCGACGTATCTCCGGCGCGCGGTGTGGCCGGATGATTTGTGCATCTTTTATCCGCACACGGAGGGCACGCTCTCGACTGCGATGATTGCCGGATGCCTCGCTGCGTGCCTCGTCGTGACGGCGCTGGCGCTCTGGCAAATGCGGAAGCGCCCCGTGATTGCGTTTGGCTGGCTGTGGTTCCTCATCGGGCTCGGTCCGGTGATTGGTCTCGTGCAGGTGGGCCGGCAGGCGATGGCGGACCGGTATTTTTACACCACCGGCATCGGCCTTTTAATCGCCGCCGTGTGGGTCGCGGTGGAGTGGAGTCGGAAAGGACGGACGCAGCAGCAGGAGTCCAAGATTCCCTCGGTGCTCGCGGTTGTGTGCGTCGGCGCGCTGGCCATGGTCACCGCGCGGCAGGTCGGGTTCTGGCGGGATAGCGGCGCTGCATTTGAGCGCGCGATTGCGGTGACGCAGCGAAACTACATCGCGCACGGAAACCTCGGCTCGCACTACCGCGTGACCGGCGACCTCGCGAAGTCGAAGGCGCACATCATGGAAAGCCTGAGCATCAATCCCTACCAGTTCACCGCCTGGAACAACCTCGGCTCCGTGGAAGTCGCGATGGGGCGCATCCCCGCGGCCATCCATGCCTACGAGCGCGCCGTGCTGCTCGACCCGAAATCCGCCCGCGCGCACTTCCAGCTTGGGCGGCTGCTGCTTGAAAACGGACGCAAAGCCGAGGCGCTCCCGCTGCTGAAGCGCGCTCGCGAACTCGCCCCCAACTGGCCGGAGCCCGCCCATGTGCTCTCCGAAGCCGGCGAATAGAACAGGGGTGAATTTTTTTTCCGAAAATCTCCTTGCGCAACTTCCGGCGTCCCTTCTATTGTGAGCGTCCTGTTACGCGGGCGTAGCTCAGTTGGTAGAGCACTTCCTTGCCAAGGAAGATGTCGAGAGTTCGAATCTCTTCGCCCGCTCTCCTCTTGTACGGGGGGGGTACTTGGGAAGTCAGTGGGGAGCGTGATGAACGGTTGCGCGGGTGCTTGCGCCGGGTGCGAACTGATGGAACCTTCGCACGCCAAATGAGTAGCGAAAGACGCGAGTCCGGTCCGCATACGCACGCGGGTTTTCCCAGTACGCACTGGAGCGTGCTCGCGCAGGCGCGCGGCGGAAGCAGCGGAGCGGGGGCGATTGAAACGCTCTGCCGGAGTTACTGGCCGCCGGTGTATGCGGAGTTGCGGCGACGCGGTCTGGCTCCCGTGGATGCACAGGATGCGACGCAGGAGTTTTTCGCCAGCCTGCTGCGGCGGGAGTCCTTCGGTTCTGCCGACGCGGCGCGCGGAAGGTTCCGGTCGTTTCTTCTCGGAGCGCTCGATCATTTTCTAACGGACCGCTTTCGAGCATCGACCGCATGGAAGCGCGGAGGCGGCGTGCCGCTGCTTTCGTTGGATGCCGAGGAATGCGAGGCGTGGTTTCGCGAACAACCGGCTGCGGGTTTGGACGCATCGCAGGCCTTTGACCAGCGATGGGCGCTGGTTTTGATGGACCGGGCACTCGAGTCTCTGCGCGCGGAGTACGAACGCGACGGGCGTGCGGCGATCTTTTCCGCGCTGCTCCCGTTTCTCGCGGCGGAGGCCGGGGGCGATGGTTACTCGGAAGCTTGCGGCAAAGTCGGGATGACTTCCGATGCGTTTGCCGTAGCGGTCCATCGGCTCCGAAAACGTTTCCGCATGAAAGTCCGCGAGCAGGTCGAGCTGACGGTCAGCGACCCGGCCGAGGCCGAAGCGGAAATGCGGTATCTTTTCGGCGGATGAAATCGTCGGGAGCGGATTCCGAATAGTATCAAGACACGCCAATGTCCGAAAACGCCCTTTGCCCGCGTTGCCAGTCGCCGCTTCCTTCGACGAAGCTCGCGGGCCTTTGTCCTGCGTGTGTCCGTCGTGTGGCGTTGGCAGGGAATCCTGACGAGAAAGACACAGTTCCCGCGAAGTGGCAGCCACCCTCGGTGGATGAGCTCGCCGCGCTTCTTCCGAACGGCGCGTATTCGGTCGAGGCGTTCATCGGTCGAGGCGGGATGGGGGCTGTTTACAAGGGGCAGCAATTGCGGCTTCAGCGGACGGTCGCGATTAAGTTGATGCGGCGCGACGATGATGCCGACGCGGCATTTGTGGAGCGATTCCAGCGCGAGGCCCTGGTGATGGCAAAGCTCTCGCATCCAAACATCGTGAACGTCATCGATTGCGGCGAAGCGGGGGCGGGGCTGCTTTACATCGTGATGGAATTTGTGGACGGCACGGACCTCATGCAGGTGATTCGTGCGGGCGGGATGACGCAGGAAATGGCGCTCTCGCTCGTGCCGCAGATTTGCGACGCCCTCCAATTTGCGCACGAACGCGGCATTGTGCATCGCGACATCAAACCCTCGAACATCCTGCTCACCCGCGAAGGACGGATCAAAATCGCGGACTTCGGTTTCGCGCGACCGGTGGACCATGGCGATACGCGGACGCCCACCGGCGAAGGACTCGGGACGCCCGAATACGCTGCGCCGGAGCAGCTCAAGAGCGGCGATTCCGTGGATCATCGCGCGGATATTTATTCGCTCGGAGTGATGCTCTACCAAATGCTCACCGGCCAGCTCCCGCGTGGTGCGTGGCTGCCGCCATCGAAAAGCGCCAGCGTGGACGCGCGCTGGGATGAGATCGTGACGCACGCGATGCAAGCCGATCCCGGCGCGCGATACGAGACGGCGGTGGCGCTGAAAAGTTCGGTCGCGCGGATTGCGTCACCGGCTCCGGTTTCGCGGGGAAGAAGTCCGCGGCGGCAAAAAGTGGAAGCGTGGCTCGTCTTCGGGATGCCGGCTTTCGCGCTGGTCGTGATCGGCGTTGCGGCGCTCGTGAGCTATTTCCGGACAGACAAAGAAGTCTCCTCGCCACCGCCGCCGCCGCGGGACGACAAACCGCTCATCGAGCTAAACGGCGACCTCCTTTTCCGCGGCCACCGCTATCGCTTCGTGCCGGGGCAGCACAGTTGGGAATTCGCACGCGCACAGGCGGAGCGGATGGGCGGGCATCTCGCAACAATCACATCGCGCGAAGAGGCCGACGCGATCGACCGAGCATTTGGCCGCGCGCTGCCGGAGCGTCACCGCAGCGTGTGGATCGGCGGTTTTCGGCCCGACCCGAAAGGCCCGTGGCAGTGGGTCACGGGCGAGAAGTTCGAGTTCACCGACTGGACCACCGGACGCGGCGACGTGACCGTGGCAAACGCGCGCACGCTGCTTTGGCGGCGCACCGAGGACCGGGCGAAACTCGGCTGGCTCTCGTGGCAGCCAAACGATGCGGACAAGTCCGGCAGCGAATCGTGGCGCGGCTATATCGTGGAATGGGAAAGTGCGGAATGGCCACCGCTTCCATACGGCAAAAGCCCGGTCGTTGCGACGAAGGACGCGCAATTCCAAAACTCACTCGGGATGCGCTTCGTTCCCGTCACGAAGACAAGCACGGGTGCCGCGGTTCTTTTCTCCATATGGGAAACACGCCGCGCCGACTACGCGGAATTTGCTGCGCAGAAAAAGGACGCGAATCCTGACTGGCAGAAACCCGAGGGATTGCCCGAGGAACCGCAGCATCCGGTCGTGATGATGAACTGGGAGGACGCGACGCTTTTCTGTCAGTGGCTCACAGACACCGAGCGCGCGAAAGGAATCATCGGGCCGGCGGATATTTACCGACTGCCGACCGATGTGGAGTGGAGCACCGCCGCGGGCCTTGGCGCCGGAGCCCGGAGCATCGCCGCGCGAACCCGCAAAAAACCTCGGAAACTTCCCGTGGGGCGACGCATGGCCGCCGCCGCGAGGTTCCGGAAACTACTGCGGCGAAGACACGCCTACGACCGCTCCGCAACTCGCCGGCTCGCCGATTCCCGGCTACACCGACGGCTTTGCCACGACTGCCCCGGTCGGCTCTTTTGCTCCAAATGTGAACGGTCTTTTCGACATGAGCGGCAACGCGAATGAATGGTGCGCCGACCTCTACGGCCCCGGCGAGACCCGCGCATTCGTCCGCGTCCTGCGAGGCGGCGGTTGGTTCGAAGGCACGCAGGGCAACCGCGGCCTGCGCCTCGGCTTCCGCTACGACGGCGAATCCCTCCGCCGCCGCCCCGGCCGCGGCTTCCGCGTGGTGCAGGAGCTCGCGCGATAGAATTTTCGCGGCCCCCGTGTAATCCGTTCCGCTGGTTCCCGAAGAATAGAGCAGGGCCTCGTCTTGCACGGGGCTGCTTTCTTCGAAACCATGAAAAAATTTGCTCTTTCACTTCTCGCGGTGCTGCTCGCCGGACTGGCATTTCCAGTCGCTGCACAGGTGCCGCAGATCATCAACTACCAGGGCCGCATGACCGTTGGTGGTGTGAATTTTAACGGCAATGGACAGTTCAAGTTTGCGCACGTGGACGGTGCGGGGACGACGCTTTGGAGCAATGCTCCAATTTCCGGCGGGCAGCCGAATGCGCATGTGGTGCTGCCGGTGACCAACGGGATTTACAGCGTGTTCCTGGGCGACACGACGCTGGCGAACATGGCAGCGATTCCCACATCGGCGTTTGGGGGCGCGGATGTGCGGGTGCGGATTTGGTTTAACAACGGCGTGCTTGGGTTTCAGCAACTCGCCCCGGATCAGCGTATCGCCGCTGTGGGATACGCGATCATGGCGGACGGGGTGAAGGATGGCGCGATTACCTCCTCGAAAATCGCCGCCGGCGCGGTGACGAGCGCGGCTATCGCGAATGGCGCGGTCGGCAGTGCGCAACTCGCGGCGGGCGCAGTGACGGGCACTGCGATTGCCAACGGTTCGCTTACTGGTGCTGCGTTTGCGGACGGGGCGATTTCCGGGACGAAGCTCGCGGCGGGCTCGGTGACAGGCGCGCAGATCGCGGATGGCACCATACCCGCGACGAAGCTTCAGCGCCCCTACGACAGCGGGACGTTCTCCGTCTATGGCGAAGACCTCACTTCGTTCCCGGCGAGCCTCGATAAGACGATCCCGTTCTCAGCGACGTTCCTAACGGTGCCGACGGTTTCGCTTGGCCTGCAGGGCGAGTTCGCAACGTCGTTATCAACGCCGCCGAATTTCTCCGTGCAGTCGCGCAGTCTGTCGGGCTTCACGTTGCGCACACCGCTCTCGCGCTTGGATCACGCGGTGATGCCGGTGGTGGATACGACAATCAGCAGCACGGGCGTCGTGACTCGCAGCGTGACGGCAGTCGATATGGTGATGCTCGCGACCGGCCCGGCTCTGGCCTACGTGGAGGAGGGTACGCTGCTTTACCGTCGGGCGTCGAACATCGAGGCGACGGCTTGGGAAAATGCTGTTTCCATTGGGACGGTGGACTCCGGCACCCGGATATATCTGCATCTGTCTGCGGGAAATCCCGCCATCGCGCTAACGACTGGCGCGGGCGTACTGCGATTCACGCGCGCGACGGACACCGCTGGAACTGCGTGGGGCGGGCTGACGACGGTGGTGGCTTCGGGCGTGAACAGCCGGCCAATCGGCGGACGGGCAAACACGAACCCCGGCATCGTTGTGCATGACGCCATCAACAAGCGGTTGCAATTTTACCGGGCCACGACGGCGACCGGCTCTACGTGGGCAGCGGCGGTGAATCTCACGGCGACGAATGGCTGCCGCGCGGAGCACTGGGACTTCACGACAGTGAACGGCTCGCCAGCGCTCGCCTTCAGTTCCTCGCCCACGACGGATTTGGATGCCGACCTTTTCTACGTCCGCGCGGCGGCAGCGGATGGTAGCACGTGGCCGGCGAGCGCAACTGCTGTGCGGCAGGATGCGGCAAATACGCGCATCATCGGCAATTCGCCGCGCTTCCTGTTCGTGAACGGAAAACCCGCCATTTTTCATATCGAGGACGCATACAGTACGACGATATCCGATCCCTCGGGGACGGAGGGGGCGAGCCGCACGGAGAGTGTTCAAAGTGCCGCGCTCGTGAGCCGATCAAGTGATGCGTCGGGCACGGGTTGGGTCGCTCCAGTTTCAGTGGGGAGCGATGTCACAGGGCCGGTTTCGGCGGGAATGCTCGGGGCCGAGCCCGTCATCGGTGTGCGGGATAAGGACACCCGCGCTCACAACGAACTAAAGTCTACCGTAAATCAGTTTGGTGCGACAGTTCTAGAGGTGACCACGACTTATTCTACGAGCGAGAGTATTCAATTTCTCCGTCCCGGCGATGCGGATGGCAATTCATGGAACAGCTTTGCGTCAGCTTCGGCCTCGTCGCAACCCGATCGTGTTCTCCACAGCCTGAATGGAAAGCTCGCATGGCTCGTGAGTGGCTCCAACGACGGTACGATTCACTACAAAGAAAACAACGCGACGCTGCGACGTGAACTTCCCCGACCATCGGTGAGCACAGCCCAAACGAACGGCGCGCTCGCGACTGGAAAACTTCAGGACGGCACGCCGTACGTCACCGTGTTTGACCCAGGTGATAAGACACTGAAGTTCGCGAAGGCGTCGGATGCATTTGGCGCAGCCTGGCAAAGCCCGACGCGCGTAGCGCAGATTGCCGGAGGTCAGTTTAACCGGCTCTTTCGGAATCAAGCGGTTCATCGCGGCGATAGCTTGATTTTCGAGGGGCCGTTCGGTGTGTCGCGCCTGCCGGTTACGGCGCCTCAGACATATTCCGCATCGCTGGGCGAAGTCGCAGGCATTCCCGCCGTTGTTTTCACGCCCGCCACGGGATCGAGTCTCCATTTTGCGAGAGCCACCGGCTACGACGGCCTCGCGTGGAATGCGCCGGTGCAGGTGCTGGCTTCGGGCTCGGAAAGTTGGGAGGACGTGCAATTGCTCACGGTGAATGGAAACCCGGCGGTGTTTTATTCCGGCGGTGGCGCGATCCGCATGGTGCGCGCGACGGACACGCAGGGCACGGCGTGGGCGGCTCCGGTCACGATTGCGGCTGACCCGGATTTTCACTTCAGCGCATTGGGCTTCAAAGCCGTGCTGATCGCGGGGAACCCTGCGGTTGCATATTGCGCGGAGGGAGGCGGGAATTTCCGGGTGCGTTTCCGCCGGGCGACGGATGCGAGCGGCACGACGTGGCCGGCGGCGACGAACGCCATCACACAGGCGAGCGCGGGAACCGGCGGTGAACTCAACACCATCGCGCTCGCGGAAATCAGCGGCACTCCAGCCATCGCGCTGAGCAATGCGCAGACGGGAAAACTTTTCTACTCCCGCAGTACGGTAGTGGCGGGCACGAGCGGCTGGGGCGCGCCCGTCGAACTCGATGCCGCGGTTGGCGTAAATGATTCATTCTCCACGCAGCGCGTTGCGATGGTGGCAGGTCCGAAGCCGGTGATTCTTTACAACAAGATCACATTCGACAACGTGACCTTTGTTCTGGATGCCGATCTGCGCTGCGTCATCGCGAACGATGCGACCGGCTCGGCGTGGAGCGCGCCGCGAACGCTGATCCCGGATGGACTCAAAGGCGAATTTGTAAGCCTCGCAATGGACGGACCGCTCCTGCGCGGGGCCTGCTACGATGCTGCGAACGCCAGCCTGCTGCGCCTGCGCTCGATGGATAACGGCGCAAATTGGGAAGTCGAAGCACAGGGTAACGCGTTCACTGCTGGCGAACATCACACCGCGATCACCGGGGCGACCGGAGGAGTTTCGGTGTATTACCAGAAAGAAACGGGACTGTGGGTCCGAGGTGCCGATGCGACCGGCACGACATGGGGCGCGGAGGTCGAGGTTGCCGCGAAGATCACTCCAGGTTCGCCGGGGAAAGGAAACGGCTTTTTCCCCTCCGCCGCTGTTGTGGGTGGCTTGAATTGCGTGAGCTACTACGACGCGGATAACGGCGACCTTTATTTCAAGCGCGGCAACTTCGTGCCGGTGCTCGTGCAATCGACCAAGGATGTCGGCGGTTACAGTTCGCTCGCGGAGGTCAACGGCGCGGCGTGCATCGCGTATTACGATTTCACGAACAAAAACCTCAAGTTTGCGCGCCTCACGGCAGCGGGCACGAGCGTCGAGGCGTTTTCATTCCCCGAGTCCACGCCCGGCAACGGCGAGCACTGCCAGCTCATCGTGCTCGGCGGAAAGCCCGCGATTCTCTACTACAGCGCCGCGAGCAAAGACCTCCGCCTCGTGCGCTCGACGGACGTGAACGGCTATTCGTGGGCCGCTCCGGAGGTCGTGGACCGCGGCACCATTGTGACCGGATCGGGCATCTTTACCTCGGAGAGCGACATCGACGTGGGCCGCTTCTGCCGCATCGCGATGATCAATGGAAGGCCCTGCGTGAGCTACTACGACGGGCCGAAGCGCCGCATCCTCTACCGCCGCGCGAATGACGCCACCGGCACGACTTGGGGTCTGGCCATCGAACTGCGCGGCAACTCATCGCCTCGCCTGTTTCCGGTGCTCTCGTCGGTGTCGAACGCTCCATCGGTTTTCTTTTTCGATGAGCAGTCCAACGCCGTGAACCAAATCCTGCCTACGCATCCGTTCTCGGTCGGCTGGACCGCTGTGGAGGAATAGTCGCGCCATGAAAACCGCCATCGTTTTCGCACTCATCACTACTCCGCTTTTCGCCGGTGCCAGCGCGAGCGCAAACTACTCGACCACGACCGAAGTCCTCGACGGCGGAGGACGTGCAGCTTCCTCTACAAACTACGCGGTGCAGTCCAGCATCGGCGCGATCGGGCGCATCGGGAATTTCGGGAGCTACTCGAACCGTGGAGGATTTCCCGGCCAGTTGTTCGAGGCGACGGGCTTCCAGATTTCATTTACCAGTCCCTTTGTGAATGAAGGAACGTCGGTGTCGCTCAACGCATTCCGCACGAACAGTGATTTTACGCTCACCGCGGTCCTGCCTTCGTTGGTTTCGTGGAATGTAGTGACCGGTCCAATGACGGGTGTGAATGCCACGGGGCTCGCTCTGTCCGGGGTGGTGTATGAAGACACCGTCGCATCCGTTCAGGGCACTTACGCTGGAATCACCGATGTGGAAACGGTGACAGTCTTGAACTCCGACGGTGACAATTATGGTCTGTATGCGGCGGACTCGTTGCCGGACGACTGGCAAATCACGCAGTTCGGCCTGGAGAATCCGAACGCTGCTCCGGCAGCCGACCCCGATGCCGATGGTCAGAACAACAGGCTCGAATACCTCGCAACGACGAATCCCGCGAGCAACACGAGTCGTCTGAAGCTACGTCTCGAAGCTGTTCCCGGGAATCCGGCTGCGCGGAAAATTCTGTTCGAGCCTTACGAAAGCAAGCGGGTGTATCGGCTGTTCGCATCCGAGAACCTCGCGAACCCGCTCGGTTGGGAGAGCCTTTCTCCGGAAACCGAAGGGCTCGCGGGCAGCGAGTATTTCATGGTGGACGGAAAGGCGACTTCGCTTGCGAAGTTTTACCGCATCGAGATCTCCGAATGAGACAGGCCCCGCGTCGCTTGCCACCTTAGCAACCGCCAATATAAAGCCCGAATGTGCGCAGCACTTCACCGCAACAATCAAACCGACCGAGAGAAAGCGCACGTTTCCGGTTCGCCCGCTATACGACTGGCGGAAATTGCCGGTCGTGTAGCGGGGAGGTAGGCCAATGAAAGTCCGCGTCTATTTGGTCACATCATTCTTGTTCTACGCCATCGCGATTATTGTTGGCGACGCGTATGCCGCAGGAAGCACATTTCGAGCGGGAATTGGACAAGCGCTCTTCTTCGGTAGGTTGTTCGTTGTTGTGACATTTCCGATTTTGGTGGGAGTCGGATTCCTTCTGCGATGGGTGGCGGAGCGATTGTTTCACCGCCCTCTGCCATATCGCTCAGTCCTGCCGTGGTTGGTTCATGTCCCGCTGAGCATTGTCTTTCTCTCAAGCGCGATTCCAGATTCCCCGAAGACTCTTTTTCGCCGGTATGTCGCCGATGATGTGCCGCAGAGCCTGAAAGAGGTTCGCTTGTGGCGCACCAGCGGATTTGGGAACTCCACAGTTGTGATGAGCTTTAGGATCGCTCCGTCAGAGTTCAGCAGGGTGTTGTCGCGCTACGAGTATGTTGAGCACAAGGAAAGCGAGACCGCGACGCCCCCTATACTTGCTCATTTGGCCGAGGGACGATTGGATTTCCCGATTCTGTTGCCAGCCTCGCCTTTAGTTTACAGGTACTCACACCTAGAACCCGGACCAGAAGGTGGGCTTCGTGTTTCGCACTATGCGACCAAGAGCAAAGATTATGTCGTCACCGTTCGGACTTTTAACTGAGTCCATCGCGAGTCATTTGCCCTGCCAGACACGATTACAATGCGGAAGGCTTGACGGGCGGCGCTCATTGGGCCGTGACATGAAATGGGGTGCGAGGCTGACTGTTCAACCCAGCTTCCAATCACAAGCCCCGCTCTCGCACAAGCGCGGGGCTTTTTTCGTTTCGCGGGATGGCGCGCTTGCGAAAGTAGTCTGCGACTTTAGTCGGCCAAACTGCCGCGAAGAGAAGACGGGCACGCTTCGCAGAAAGACGCAGAGCGTGAAGCTCGAAGCGGACGCTGCTTGCCGCGCCGCGCCGACTAAGGTCGTGAACTACGTTGCGCAAGCGACGCTGCGCCGCACAAGGTCGAGCGCGGTTTGGGCGACGAGGTGTTTGAAGGTTTCGCGGTCGGTGGGGAAGAGGTGTTTGAAGACGCGCGTCTCCGCGTCGCGCACGGCGATGGCG
>SXGQ01374377.1_pt1 | contig 20794 bp, 18 predicted proteins | sample 3178371 | NCBI WGS metagenome assembly SXGQ01 (sample SAMN11356859, study PRJNA531348) | freshwater metagenome | isolation source: freshwater sample F1-20 | place: China: Fuxian Lake, Yuxi | collected 2017-12-25 | reverse complement strand
GATTTGAGATTTGGGATTTGGGATTTGGGATTTGGGGAAGAAGTGGGATCAGGAAGGCAGGAAAAGAGAATTGGAGAAGAAGGGAGGGAGGGGAGTTTGTTGGGTTGCTGCAGTCAGGGTCTGCGGGAGCGGCGGAGGAGGGGGTGAGGGTGGATTGCTCGAAGAGTGCCGGATCAAGAATGGGGTTGAGGGGAAGTTTTATTGCTGTTTGAGTTGATTATGAGCGATTGATTCGCAGTTGTTTTTGGATCGGTTTCGGCTTTTTTGATTCCGCGTTGAGCGGCAATTTTATTATTAAGTTTCGTTAAATGGTTTGAAGTCGGGGTGGGTGATTTTAGGGGTAGTAGGGGCGGAGCATCCAGTAGCAGATGGGGCCGGTGATGGCGACGTAGAGCCAGATGGGGAAGACCCATTTGGCGAGGCGGCGGTGTGCCGCGAAGCGGTTGGTCCAGCCGGCGATGAAGGTGAAGAGGATGGCGGGGAGGCTGATGCCGGCGAGGATGATGTGTGAGATGAGGAGGAAGAAGTAGGTGGTGCGGATGGCGCCGGTGCCGCCGAAGCGGGTTTCCTCGGTGGTGAAGTGATAGGCGACGTAGCAGAGGAGGAATGCGACGGAGAGGCCCATCGCGGCGAGGATGGCGTTTTTGTGGAGGGTGATGTTGCCTTTTTTGACGGCGATGATGGCGACGATGAGGCAGATGGAGACGAGGGTGTTGAGGGCGGCGTGGACGGGTGGGAGGAACATCAGGGAGACGCCATCTGGAAGGGGAATGCGGAGTTCAGGGCGGCGCATGAGGCCGACGAGGACGAGGACGACGGCTGTTAGGATCCAGGCGATGTTGCCGAGTTTTTTGGAGAGTGCTTCCTGGGGTGAGCGTGAGAGCCATTGGGCGCGGTCGTTGTTCATCAGATTCCGGGGGTTTCGTTTTTATCGAGTTCGGTGCGGATGCGTTTGAAGAGGTCGTCTTTGAGACGCTGATAGAGGCCGGGGTCGAGTTTTTTGGCTTCATCGGAGCGGGCATCGGCGATGGGCCATTTGCCGATGACGTTGAATTCGCGGTCGACGAGCATGAAGGCGAGGTCGTGTGCGAAGCGGCCGTTGGCTTCGATGTCGACGGGATCGGTGCGTTTGCGGATGCCGAAGAATTTCAGCTCATTTTCCATGTAGGAGTGGGTGGTGGCGGGGTCGCCGGCGTTGAGGAACCACCAGTTTTTGGAGTCTGCGCCGAGGGCTTTGGCGTAGTCGGTGAGTTTGTCCGGGGTATCGGTTTCCGGGTCGACGGAGATGCAGGCGATGTGGAAGTCCGGGTGGTCTTTGAAGGCGTCGTAGATTTCGCGGAGTTCGGCGCCGTTGCGGACGGCGCAGTGGGGGCAGACGGCGAAGAATTCGGCGACGAGCCAGACTTTGCCGCGGAGGTCGGAGAGTTTGACGGGTTGATTGTCCTGGTTGGTGGCGGCGAGGTCTTTTTGGATGGGGAACCAGTGTGTGGCTTCCTCGCGGCCTGAGTTGACGATGGATGGGATTTCCGGGATGGGGCGTTTGCTGCGGATCCAGAATGCGGTGCCGACGATGGCGGCTGAGACGATGGCGACACCGGTGTAGAAGAGGGCGATGGTGGTGGTGCGGTTCATTTGGCTTCGACGGTTTCTTTTAGCAGTTCGTCAATCGTCCGGATGAGGAGTGATTCAAGCTCGGAGGCGTTGGTTTTTTCGGGCTCGTTTGGTGAGACTTTTTTGCCATCGGCGTCCCATTGGACGGCTTGGTCGATATCGAAGGGAGCGATGTAGGAGGGGCCGCCGCGTTTTTGTGGGATGACGGCGCGGCGGATGTGGCGGTTGCGGTCGATGAGGACGATGGAGGTGTCGTAGACCCAGCGGTCGTTTTCGCGGTGGGGGAGGATGGTGGCTTTGAATTCCTTTTTGACGAATTTGTGGACGATGTCGGGTTCGGTGGAGGCGACCCACCAGTTGGGGAGGGAAGCGCCGAGCGAGGATGCGGCGGAGGAGAGGGTGGAGGCGACGGATTCGGCGGGGCCGGGGTCGATGGCGAGGGAGATGATGGCGACGTCGGGTTGGTCTGCGTATTTTTGGGCGACGCGATTGAGGACGGCGACGACGTTTTTGGAGCTATCGGGTTCCGAGATGGAGAAGGAGTGGATGAGGCAGACTTTGCCAGCGAGGTCGTGGAGGCCGACGAGTTTGCCGTCCTGGCGGATGACGGGGAGGTCGCGTTCCTTGGTGAGTCTGCCGACGAAGGCTGGGCGGGTATCGGCGGATTTTTTTTCCATCCAGTTGCCGTAGGCTTTGAGGATGAGGGTTCCGCCGACGATCATGATTCCGACGAGGATCCATGCGGTGAGACGCAGTTTTTTCGGGTCCGGCTGGACGGGTTCCAAATCGGTCGGGATGGCCATGCGGCGGCAAGGTAGAGATGAAGTCCCACTTGGCAAGCCGCGGAGAGGTGGAAATCAGCCGGGGGTGAGGAGGAGAGAGGACCAGGTGGGTTCGTGGAAGCCGTTGGTGGCGGTGTTTCCGTGGAGGAGGAGGGGGCGTTTGACGAGGTTGCCGTTGGAGTGGAGTAGGGCGAGGGCTTCGTCTTGGGAGAGGGTGGGTAGGCGGTCCTTGAGGTTGAGATCGCGGTAGTCGGCACCTGAGGTATTGAAGAGTTTCCGGAGGTCGCCCCCGGCGGAGTTGAGGGCGATGCGGAGTTCTGCGATGGCGGGAGGGGTTTCCCGGATCGGCAGGACCTCGTGGGGGAGGCGGTGATCGGCGAGCCAGCGGTGGGCTTTCCGGCAGGAGTCGCAGTTTTTGTAGGCGTAAACGCGGATCATGGTGCGATCACTCGCCAAGGGGAGGGGTGATTTCCGCTTCGACCTTGGGTTCTGCGGGTTTTTCCTTTGGTGCCGGGGTTTCCTCCGTGGTGGGAGGGGTGGCAGGGGTTGTGCCTGGGGTAGGAGCGGGACTTGGCGCGGGGACCGGCGTGGTGGTGTCCGGGACCTCGACGGGTGCGAGAGGAGGGACCGCGGTGGGGTCGCTGGGGATGGGCGCGGTGGGATCGATGATGGCAGGGATGGAGCCTGGAGGTGGCTGGCCTGCGGGATCGAGGAGAGGGAGCGGGGTGATGGTACCGGGATCGCCGCCGGGGAGTGGCGGGTAGATTTGGAATTCGCCGGGGGAGCCGGGGAGTCCGGCGGGTTGTGCGTTTGGATCGGCGACCATGACGGAAGGGACCCAGCCGACTTCGCCGGAGTCATCGAGTTCGACTTTGAGGTAGCTGCCGTCGGTTTGGGCGACCTTCATGGAGGTGCCGCGGGTGAGGAGTTTGTCGGCGTCGGCATCGCCTTTCGGTCGGGTTTTGAAGAAGGCGGTGTTGTCCATGGCGGCCTCGACGAATTGGCCAGGGCGGAAGGAGGGTTCCGAGGAGGTGGAGAGGTTGAGGTTGCTGCCGGGAGGTCTGAGCGGGTCGAAATCGCCTGAGGAGATGGGGCCATTCATGCTGCCACATGCGGTGAGGCCGAGGATGGAGAGGGCGGAGAGGGCGCAGAGGGGGTTCATGGATGGGGAGAGGATCGCACGAGGGTGTATGAGGGTCAACGTCATTCCCGGGTGAGACCGCCCGGGGCGGGAAATGTTCAACCTCCGTGGCGAATGATGTGGTTGGAGTCGTTGAGGAGGATTTTTTTGGCGAGGACGGGGGTTTGAGAGAGGGCGAAGGCCATGATGGCGACGCGTTCGCCGCGTTTGATGCGGTGGGCGGCGCCGCCGTTGATGACGATGTGGCCGGTTCCGGGTTTTCCGGGTTGGACGTAGGTTTCGAGGCGGTTGCCGGAGGTGATGGAGGCGACGAGGACTTTTTCGCCTTCCCAGAGGCCGGCGGCTTCCATGAGGTCGGTGGGAATTTCGATGCTGCCTTCGTAATCCACGTCGGCGTCGGTGATCATGGCGCGGTGGATTTTGGATTTGAGAACCTGATGAAACATGGGGGCGCAGGGAACCCGGAGAGGGGGGCGGCGTCAAGCGGAGGGGAATGGGTAGGCGGAAATTTTCGGAGTGATTTCCCGGGTGGTGGCGCTAAGGTGCTGAAAACTCCAATCGATGGCCCGTACGATTCCGACCTTAATTTTGTTTTACGCGCTGATGATTCCGGCATTTTGTCAGGAGCCTGAGGTTGTGGGTGGTGCTCCTTCGGCGGATTTCGTGAGGCGTGCGAACCAATGGATGATGTCGACGGATGTGGCGAAGCGGAAGGCGGCGTATTTGTCGTGGTTGCAGTTGGGTCCGGAGGCGTTGCCGGCCTATCAGAAGGCGCTGGAGACGGCGAAGAAGCATCATTCGAAGCAGATTGACGAGATTGCGCGGGGTAGGAGCACGATTGCGAATCCGTATGCGGCGCATCACGAGGTGGCGAGGCAACTGGATGATGAACGGGTGCGGATGATGGAGTTGATCAAGACGGATTGGAAGAAGGATGGGGACAAGATCCGGATGTTGCGTGAGGAGATGGAGGGGTTGGAGAAGTTGTGGGAGAAGGTGAACAAGCTGACTGCGGCGGATACGTCGAAGTTTGATGCGGTGATGGATGGTGCGGTGAACGGGTTGGCGGAGGTTTCGAGGGAGTTGGAGCGGTTTGATGCGGAGGCTGAGACCTTGGAGATCGAAGATGAGGATTTGCGGGGGTTTTTATTGAGGCAGAACATCGAGGGTGAGTATTTGCTAAAGCAGCGGGAGCGGATGGATTTGGCGCGGGCGGAGATCGAGCAGCATCAGACGGTGGAGAAGCACAATGCGGAGTTGGGGCGGTGGGCGAGTGCGACGATGAAGGATTTTGTGACGTTGTTGAACCGGGAGCGGGTGATCAGCGGATTGCCTGCGTTCAAGCTGGAGGAGAAGTTGTCGGATGCGTGTCTGGGGCATAGCAACGATATGGCGCGGATGGGATTTTTCGCGCACGAGTCGCCGGTGCCAGGGAAGAAGACGCCGTGGGATCGTGCGCGGTTGGCGGGGTTTGATGGGAGTGGGGCGGGTGAGAACATTTTCATGGGATCGACGAGCCACTCGGCTGCGTATCATGCTTGGTTCGGATCGGACGGGCACCGTTTCATCATGTTTGGTGGTGGGAATACGGTGGGGGTCGGTGTGGCGGGAAGCCACTGGACGATGATGACGGGGAATCATCGGGGTTCCTGAGGGTGAGGATTTGGGTTTCCCAAGTGCGGTGGGGTTTGTCAGGGTGGTTGGGATGAAACGCCGCCATTTTCTTGCCACGACCGCCGCTGCTTTGGGTGCCGCTTCCGCCAGTCGGGCGGAGGAAAAGGTTGATGTGAAGCCAACGGGGCGGACGCCGAATCGGATCGGGGTTTCGTCGTATTCGTTTTGGGGATTCAAGCGGGAGGATCTGAGGCCGCTGGACGTCTGCATCGAGCATGCGGCGCGGATGGGGTTTGACGGGTTCGAGATCCTGCAGCGGCAGTTGGTTTCGACGGAGCGTGCGGAGTTGATGAAGTTGAAGCGGCGGGCTTTTCTGTTAGGGTTGGATCTGATGGGGTATTCGACGCACCAGGGATTTCTATCGCCCGATCCGGAGAAGCGCCGGGAGAACATCAAGCATACCGTTGATTGCCTGGAGCAGGCCTATCAGTTAGGTATTCCGACGATGCGGGTGAATTCCGGGACGTGGGGGACATCGAAGTCTTTTGATGAGTTGATGGCGAACCGTGGGTTGGAGAAGCCGGTGGAGGGGTTTGATGAGGAGGATGCGTATGGGTGGGTGATTGAGGCGTATCAGGAATTGGCGAAGGAGGCCGGGGAGCGGGGTGTGATCATGGGGTTGGAGAATCACTGGGGATTGGGCCGGACGCCTGAAGGGGTGAAGCGGGTTGTGGATGCGGTGGATTCGCCGTGGCTGAAGGTCACGCTGGATACGGGGAATTTCCTTGAGGATCCGTATGATCGGCTGAAGCAACTTGCGGCGGATACCGTTCTGATGCAGGCGAAGACGTATTATGGCGGCGGGGTGTGGTATACGTTGGAGTTGGATTATGACCGGATCGCGAAGATTCTGAAGGATGTGAATTTCACGGGATATGTATCGCTTGAGTTTGAGGGGAAGGAGGATCCGTTGACGGCGGTGCCGAAGGGTTTGGAGTTGTTAAGGAAGGCGTTTGCGTGAGACGGGGTGTAGTGGCTGTTAGGGGATCGTACGGATTTTTCGTGTGGGTGGGGAGTGGGTCTGCTAGACATGGGTGAGCAATCATGACATCACACGAAGATCGGAGTTGGTATTATGCGACGGCGAACCACGAGCGTGTGGGGCCGGTGGGGCTTGTGGAGTTGAGCGAGTTGGCCGGGAAAGGAGTGATCGGGGAGATGACTTTGGTGTGGAATCCTAGATTTGCGAATTGGGTGCCGGCATCCGAGATATCGGATTTGTTGATTTCGGCCCGGAAGGAGGTGGTTGGTGCGGCATCTGGCGAGATTGGGGTGGATGAAGTTGCTCCTGCATCGGTTTCTGAGGAGATCCGGCCGCGGAAGGGGATGTTTCTGGGGCCGCGGATTGTGACGGGGATTTTGGCGTCCGGTTTGTCGGGTGCCTTGCTTTCCGGGATGCTGCGTGTTTCGGAGATAGGGATGTGGCCGGGCCTGGTGTTGTTTGTTTGTGGCAGTGTGTTTGTGGTTCTTTCGGCATTTGCGGCGTATCGCAAGGAGCATTATGTGATTGAGGATGGGAGGGTGATTTGCCGGCGTGGGGGATTGATGAGTGATCAGACGACGGAGTTTGAGGTCCGCAACATCACCTTGATCAAGATCCGGTTGCCGTGGATTCGGCACAAGTTTTACGGGGTTGGGAACATCGTGATCCAAACGGCGGGGACTTCCCAGCCGGTGGTGATGCGGGTGATTCAGGATCCGGAATCGGTTTATGAGAGTTTGCGGAAGAGGATGAGGAGGAATGGTTTCGATCTGACGCAGCGGCAACTGTTATATGAAGACCGGCCTGCGTTGATCGGGGTGATTGGAGAGTGTCTTGGATTGTTGGTTGGGGGCTTCGGGCTTGGTTTCGTGGTCATTGGTTTTGTTGCCGGAACATTCGAGGAGTTTTTCAAGGGGGATTCCGCCGGTGTTGTGTGGTTGTATGGTCTCATTGCGATCGGGGGGATCGGGTTGATTTTTTTCATCATTGTGAGGTTTCTTGATTTGCAGAGAAGGATCTATCGTGTGTTCAACGACGTGGTGGTGTATGAGGAGGGGTTTCTCACGCGGGAGAATGCGTTCATTCCGTATGAGAATCTATCCGACTCGAACACGAACTGTTCGTTCTGGGACCGGATTTTCGGGATTTATGATGTGAATGTGAGTTGTCAGGGGAGCGGATCGGAAATCAAGTTCCGGCGTCTTGCGAACGGGATTCCGCTATCTGCGGCGATTGATCAGATTGTTGTTCACGCCGGTGAAAAGAAGAAGGCTGTTGCGAGGGTGTTGGCTGCGAAGGCCGCGTCGGACCGGGCGGTGATTTCGCGGCGTGCGGAGCCGGAGGCGATTCCGATCGGTGAGGTCCGGTTGGTGGAGTTGAGGATGAATGCGGCGAGGACGTTTCTGCCGTTGATGCTGCTGGTTCCGTTGATTCCGATCTGGATCGTGGCGATGATCCAGTATGGTGTCCGGTTGGCATCCACGCGGTATTCGGTGCGGCATGGATCGTTGCGGCATTCGTATCGATTTCTGACCCTGCATGACCGGGAGTTCGCGTGTGAGAAGATCACGGGGATGGTGATCAAGCGAAACCTGTGGGACCGGATGTTCGGAACGATGACGCTGCGGTTTTGGTCGATCGGGTCAGGGAAGCCGTTGGAGTTCACCCATGTGCATGGCAGCGAGTTTGATCTTCCTTCTTTGATGAGGCAGGTGGGGATCCCGGGTGCGTCGGCGGAGCCGCATGAGGTGAGGGCTGAGTTTGGTTTTGCGGCGTGGTTGCGCGCCAGTTTGATGTATCTGCCGATTTGGATTCCCTATCTTGTGGCGACGGTGTTCGCGGCGATCGAGTTTGAGAATAATTTGATTTATTATCTGCTCGGCTTGCCGTTGGTTGTGGGGCTTTTTGCGTGGGGCCGAGGGATGTTGTATTATCCGCGCCAACGACTTTTGTTTCATGATCACCATGTTGAGGCGAGACAGGGGATTGTGGTGCAGCGGCAGTATTTCGCCAGGTATGGCAACATCAAGCGCAGCGAGAGCACGTGTTATCCGGGTGGGAAAAAGGGGAGGTTGGAGATTTTTGTCGCGGGTGAGGAAGAGGTGTTGCAGGGCGCGCAGCAGCAACGGCATGGGGTGAAAGGGATGCAGCCGGCATTGAAGCAGTGCTCCTTCACGTCGGGGTATCTTCCAGAGGTGGTGGAGAAGGCGTTGTTGCTGGATGATGTTCTATCAGGGCGAGCGGAGCCCGGGCCGCAGGTGGAGCCTGCGACGGGGCAGGAGGTTTTGTTGGAGGCGAGGCGTTCTGTGGGGAATGCGATGGTTCAGCTGATTCTGGTGAGCGTGCTGCTGTTTCCGCTGATCGTGCTGTTGCCGGTGACGGTTCCGATTGTCTGGATCCGTGTGGGGCGGTGGCGGTATCGGGTGGAGGACTTCCGGGTGGTGGTCAGCCGTGGAGTGTTTTACCGGAAGCAAACGAGTATTTTGTTAGATCGGGTGGATAGTCTCCAGCAGAAACAGGGGGTGTTGAACAAGGTTTTCCGGAACGGGGATGTCAGCATTATGACGGCGGGTAGCAGCAAGCCTGATTTGAAGATCATTGATTCGCCGGGGTATCTTGCGCTTTATCAGTTGATTCGTGAGCGCTCGCAGTGAGGGGTGGCTTTTTGGTGGAGCTTGGTGGCCGAGATGCCTTTTTCTTGGTGTGCGAAGGATTGGGTGGTGAGGGAGCGTATGGGTGGTTTGAACCGAACCTGCCGATGAAAGCCGAATCCAGCGAACCGAGAAGTGTGTGTCATTTTGGAAATTTCCGATTTTGTCGGATTCCGGTGGCGATGATGGTGGCGTTGGGGTTGGGGGGGGTGGTGGTGGCCGGTTTGGATGAGGGGGTGAAGAAGGTGGGGTGGATCGAGCCGGTGAAGCGGGAGATGGAGGGGTGGACGGTGTGGGTGGATCCGCAGTTGTTGGAGGGCGAGGGTGCGGCGGAGGGTGCGCGGGCGCTGGCGATGTTGGAGAATCATTTGGAGCGGATTTCGGTGTTGGTGCCGGAGAAGCCGCTTGGGGAGATGAGGAAGGTGGAGATTTGGATCGAGCGCGGGCATCCGGAGTTGCGGGCGATGCAGTATCATCCGGGTGAGGAGTGGCTGAAGGAGCGGGGTTATGATCCGAGGTTGGCGAAGAAGGTGCACATCACGCGGGCGGCGGAGTTGGTTTCACGGGAGCAGATGTTGAAGCATCCGGCGGTGATTTTGCATGAGCTGGCGCATGGGTATCATGACCAGGTGATCGGGTTTGATGATGCCGGGGTGTTGGCGGCTTATGAGAAGGCGATGAAGGATGGCACTTATGAGAAGGTGCTTTTGTATGATGGGAATACGGTGAGGCATTACGGCGCGACGAACCACAAGGAGTATTTTGCGGAGGCGACGGAGGCTTATTTCTATCGCAATGATTTCTATCCGTTCGTGCGGGCGGAGTTGAGGGTGCACGATGCGGCGGGGTTTGCGGAGATGGAGAGGGTTTGGGGGGAGTGAGAAGTGAGAAGTGGGGATTGTGCTTTTGGTTCTGGGTGGGGGCGGTTTGGTGGCGTCGCATTGGCTTGCTGACGAGGGCAGCGGCGTTCCGGGGGGGGTTATTTGGGGGCTTTTTTTGCGGCTTTTTTGGCGGCGGGGCGTGGGGGGAAGTCGAAGCCGATTTTGCCGTCTTTGGGTTCGAAGGTGAGGTGGGCGTCGAATTTGCGTTTGGTGCGGTTGGAGACGAAGCCTTTGAGGAGGTCGGTTTTGCCGATGGAGAGGAGTTTGAGGGCTTGGTCGGGGGGGATTTCGCACTGGAGGATGGATTTGCCGATGCGGATGCCGTGGGGGTCCTTTTTGGTGACGATTTCGGGGACGTGGTAGGCTTTGTCGGTGGCGTAGACTTTGAGGCGTTTGCCTTCTGGGGTGACGGCTTCGCCGATGAGTTGTTCTTCTGTTAGTTCCGGGGCGGAGTCCTTGTCGTCATCGCCGAAGAAGAAGTTGACCTTGAATTTTTCGTCGAGCTGGAGGGCGGCGTCGAAGGGTTTGTTGAACTTGGATTTGAATCCGGTTAGAGGGCCGACGAATTTTCTGGTGAAGAGTTCGGTGGCTTCCTCTTCGGAGAGGAGGCGGCCGGCGATGTGTTTTTTGGCTTTGAATTTGCACTCCGGGTTGCGGCACTCGTAGGTGGCGTCGGTTTGGCGGAGGTTTTGGGTGCCGCAGGCGGGGCAGGGGACTTTGAGGTCGGGGAAGGTTTGGGATTTGGCGTCGTCGGCGAGTTTGCGTGCTTTGGCGACGATGTCGTTGGTGTAGGAGATGATCTCCCGCATGAAGGCGTCGCGTTTGAGCTGGCCTTGTTCCATTTGGCGGAGCTTGTATTCCCAATCGCCGGTTAGGCGGGGGGAGTAGAGTCCTTCGATGTCCATTTCGCGGACGAGGTCGATGAGGCGCATGCCGGAGCCTGAGACGTGGAGTTCGCGGCCGTCGCGGGCGAGGTATTTCTGGGCGATGAGGCCTTCGATGGTGGCGGCGCGGGTAGCGGGGGTGCCGAGACCGCGTTCGGCCATGGCTTCGCGGAGGGCTTCGTCGTCGATGAGTTTTCCTGCGCCTTCCATGGCGGAGAGGAGGGTGGACTCGGTGAAGCGTGCTGGGGGCTTGGTTTCCTCGTGGAGGACGGTGATTTCGTCGACGCTGGCGGGTTCTCCGGATTGGACGGGGACGAGTTCGTCCTTGCCGGCGGCGACGCCGGTTTTGCGGCCGTAGACTTCGAGCCAGCCGGGTTTGACGAGGATGCGGCCGTCGGTTTTGAAGGTGTCGGTGAGGGAAGGGTGTGAGATGCGGGTGAGGCGGGTGGTTTGCTCGAACTCGGCGGAGGGGTAGAAGACGGCGATGAAGCGCTTGACGATCATGTCGAAGAGCTTGGCTTCGGTGTCCGAGAGTTTGGCGAAGTTGCCGGTGGGGATGATGGCGAAGTGGTCCGAGACTTTTTTGTTGTCGAAGACGCGGCGTGATTTGGAGAGGCGTGGGCCGTTTTCCTTATCGCCGGCGAGGACGGCTTTGGCGTATTTGGCGGATTCGAGGCTGGAGGAGGCGATGGCTTTCATCGTCTCGCGGACGTTCTCGAGGTAGTCCTCGGGGAGGTAGCGGGAGTCGGTTCTGGGGTAGGTGACGACCTTGTGTTTTTCGTAGAGGGCTTGGGCGATCTGGAGGGTGCCTTTGGCGGAGAAGGGTGCTTCGCGCTGGAGGGTGGTGAGGTCGTAGAGTTGAGGGGCGATTTGGGATTGGGCCTTTTTTTCCTCGGTGACGGTGCCGGATTTTCCGTTGCAGCGGTTTTTGATGGTTTCGGCGGTTTCCTGGTTCCAGATGCGTTCGGCTTTGGAGTGTGGGTTGGCTTCGTCCTTTTTCCAGGATTCGTCGATCCATTTGCCGAGGTAGTGGCCGGCGTTGACGCCGAAGGTGGCGTGGACTTCCCAGTAGGCGGTGGGTTTGAAGGCGCGGATTTCGGCTTCGCGTTGGGCGAGGATGGCGAGGGTGGGGGTTTGGACGCGGCCGGCGGCGGTGATGTTGAAGCCGCCGTGGCGGGAGTTGAAGCAGGTGAGGGCACGGGTGGCGTTGAGGCCGACGAGCCAGTCGGATTCCGAGCGGCATTTGGCGGCATCGGCGAGGGGGCGCATTTGTTCGTCGGAGCGGAGGTGTGACCAGGCTTCGAGGATGGCGTTTGGGGTCATGGACTGCATCCAGAGGCGTTTGACGGGTTTTTGGATTTTCCCGATGTCGAGGATGTAGCGGAAGATGAGTTCGCCTTCGCGGCCGGCGTCGCAGGCGTTGACGATTTCGTCGATGTCCTTGCGTTTGGCGAGTTTGAGGACTTGTTTGAGGCGGGCTTCGGAGTCCGGGATGGGGTCGAGGTCGAATTGGTCGGGGATGGCGGGGAGGACGTCGAATTTCCAGGGGAGTTTTTTGCCGTTGGGACCCATGGGCATGCGGAGTTCGACGAGGTGGCCGACGGCTGAGGTGATGACGGCGTTGTCGTTTTCGAAGAAGACATCGCGTCCTGAGCCCTGTTTTTCGAACTTGCCGAGCGGTTTGGCGAGGGCGCGGCTGAGGTCGGTCATGACGCTCGGTTTTTCTGCGATGATGAGTGTTTTTCCCATGGTGGGTGGATCTTTCGGCGGGGTGTCGGGTCGAGGGACTAGGCAGGCGGGGTGGGGCTTGGCAAGCGGATTGGTTAAATTTCGGGTTCGTGACCGGTTTGTGCAGGGTGCGGGGGTTCTGTTGGAGATCCGGCTGAGATTGCCAGGACGCGATTTAGCAAGGGCTCTTCCAGTGGGTCCAGGAGTTGGCGGGTAAGCCGGCTTTGATCGGGTTTTGTGCGATGTAGTTTTTGAAGTGTTTGAGTTGGCGTTCGCTGCGGATGGCGTGGTCGAAGTCCTCTGCCATCCAGAAAGGTTTTGGGGTGCCGATGAGGCTGATGATCTTGTGTCCCGAGACGCGTTTCCAGCCGGTGAGGATGCTTGCGAGGGAGTGGCCTGGGTGAGGTGTGATGAGGACGTGAACGTGGTTGGGCATGATGATGTAATCTCCCAAAGTGACGCGGTGCCCATCGAAGTGGTGCATGGAGGTGGTCACTATTTCCCGTAGAGCGAGATTTTTCAGGGCGCAACTGCCATAGCCGGCATCAAGCCAGAGTTCCATTTGGGCGGGGAATTTGGTATTGTAGTCTTTTTGGGTGGTTTGGTCCCAAGGTTTGGGATGCATGTTTAGCCATGCGGCGCGTTGTTGTTGCCATTTTTTCCAGACGGGTGCGGCGACTGAATCGGCGAGGCGGAAGGTGGCGAAGTAGGTGCAGCCTTCTTGGGACCAGTGGGGAAGGATGCGGAGGGTTTTGGTGATGGGGGCGGATTTGTCGAGAGGGGTGAAGGGTGGCGGGAATGGGATTTGTGGTTCGGGTGTTTTCTTGGGGTCCGACTGAGACAGTCGGGACACATTTTCTGGATTCATCGTCTGGCGTAGCGGAAGCCGGGGTAGGCTCGGATGAGGCGGCGCATTTCGAGTTTCATGAGGGTGGCGGTGACGGTGTGGGCGGGGAGGCCGGAGCGTTCGATGATGAGGTCGACGGGGGAGTCGTCCGTGGTGACGGCGGCGAAGACGGCGGCTTCTTCTTCGGGGAGTTCGGGGGTGTCGGTGGTGGGGGATTCCTGGGTGGTGGTGGGGGAGGTGCGGGCGAAGGGGAGTTCGCCGAGATCGTCGATGAGGTGTGAGGCGTCGGCGACGAGGGTTGCGCCGTCGCGGATGAGTTGGTGGCAGCCGGCGGAGGTGGGTTTGTCGATGGGGCCGGGGACGGCGTAGATGGGTTTTCCGTATTCGGAGGCGAGGTTGGCGGTGATGAGGGAGCCGGACCAAGCGGGGCATTCGACGACGAGGAGTGCTTGTGGCCATGCGGCGACGATGCGGTTGCGCATGGGGAAGGTTTGTTTGTCTGGCGGGGTGTTGAGTGGGAATTCGGAGACGACGGCGCCGTTTCCGTCGGCGATTTTTTCGGCGAGGCCGAGGTTTTCGGGTGGGTAGAGTTGTGCGAGGCCGGAGCCGATGACGGCGATGGTGCGGCCTTTGGCGGCGAGTGCGGCTTCGTGTGCGGCGGTGTCGATGCCGCGGGCGAGGCCGGAGATGATGGTGAAGCCTGAGCTGGCGATCTGGTAGGAGAGTTTTTTGGTGGATTGGAGGCCGTACATGGTGGCGCGGCGGGAGCCGACGACGCTGATGGCGTGGCGGTCGCGGGGAAGGATTTCGCCCCAGACGTAGAGGAGGAGTGGTGGGTCGTAGGCGTCGCGGAGGGGAGCGGGGTAGCCGTCGTCGTCCTGGGTGACGATGGAGATGCCGCGGGATTTGGCTTGGGCGATTTCGGCGATGGGGTCGGCGTGGTCTTGCCAGGAGGTGAGGATTTTTGCGGTTTCGGGGCCGATGCCGTCGACGCGTGTGAGTTGGGATTCGCGGGCGTTGAGGATGGAGGCGGGGTCTCCGAAGGATTGGAGGAGGCGGCGGACGCGGACCGGGCCGATTTTCGGGAGGAGGTTGAGGGCGACGAGGGCTTCGAGCGGGGTCATGGCGTTGGGAGGAGGATGGCGGTTAGAGGGGGCGGCGTCAAAGGCGGTTTGTGGTGTGGGTTTGCGGTTGCGGTGTGGGGAGGGTGGGTCAAGGTGTGGGGCATGGGTTTGCCGGAGGATCGATTGGGCAGGGGATTGAGGGATTTGCGGATTTCGGTGACGGATCGGTGCAATTTCCGGTGCCGGTATTGTATGCCGGTGGAGGTGTTCGGGCCGGGGTATGCGTTTTTGCCGAAGGAGGATTTGTTAGGTTTTGAGGAGATTGTGAGGTTGGTGAGGGTGATGGTGGGGTTGGGAGTGGGGAAGGTGCGGTTGACGGGAGGGGAGCCGTTGTTGCGGAGGGGGCTGGAGGATTTGGTGGCGATGATCGCGGCGGTGGATGGGGTGGAGGATTTGGCGATGACGACGAACGGGGTGTTGCTGGCGCATCATGCGGAGGGTTTGGCGTTGGCGGGGTTGAAGCGGGTGACGGTGAGTCTGGATGCGCTGGATCCGGAGATTTTCGCGAGGATGAACGGGGTGGGTGCGCGGGTGGATCGGGTGTTGGCGGGGGTTGATGCGGCGCGGGTGTTCGGGTTGCCGGTGAAGGTGAACGCGGTGATTCAGCGTGGTGTGAACGAGGGGGAGATTCTGCCGATGGCGCGGTGGGCGAAGGAAAGGGGTGTGGATTTGAGGTTCATCGAGTATATGGATGTGGGGGAGAGCAACGGGTGGGAGATGGGGGAGGTAGTGAGTGGGGAGGAGATTCTGGGGATTTTGCGGAGCGAATTTTCGTTAGATGTTAGAGAGGAGGCGTATCGGGGCGAGGTGGCGGCGCATTGGCGGCATGCGGACGGATCGGCGGAGATCGGGTTGATCCGGTCGGTGACGCGGCCGTTTTGCCGCGATTGCCAGCGGTTGCGGTTATCGGCGGACGGGAAGCTGTTCACGTGTTTGTTTTCGGCGCATGGGCATGACATCCGGGGCGTGTTGCGCGGGGGATTTCCGGATGAGGCGATGCGCGAGGTGGTGTCCGCGATTTGGCAAGCGCGGGAAGACCGTTACTCCGAGGAGCGCGGTGGGGTGCAGCGGGCGAAGGCGGAGATGAGTTATCTCGGCGGGTGAGCTGTTAGCGTTGGATGACGCCGTTGGCGCAGAAGATTTCGCCTTGGCCGCGGAAGGCGTTGATGAGGTTGGTGAGGGATTTCATGGCCTGGCGAGGGACGCTTTCGTAGGTGCGTGAGCCGATGTGTGGAGTGACCACGCAGTTGGGGGCGCTGAGGAGCGGGTGGTTGGGTGGTGGGGGTTCCTGGTCCAGCACGTCGGTGCCGTAGCCGCCGATTTTTTTGCTGTGGAGGGCCTCGACCATGTCCGCGGTTTCGACGATTTCGCCGCGTGCGCAGTTGAGGACGATGGCGCCGTCTTTCATGGTGGCGATGGTTTCCCGACGGATGAGGCCGCGGGTTTCGTCTGATAGATTGCAATGGAGGGAGATGACATCCGATTCGCGGAGGATTTCCGCCATGGTTTGGCGGCGGCCGATGTTGTATTGTTTGGCGAAGGCATCATCCCAGTAGGGGTCTGTGGCAATGATTTCCATACCGAAGGCTTTTGCGCGGATGGCGACTTCCTTGCCGATGCGGCCGAGGCCGATGATGCCGAGGGTTTTCTCGGCGATTTCGTGGCCGGTGAGGCGGAGCCATTCGCCGTTGCGGGCGGCGGCGGCGGTGGTGACGATGTGTTTGGTGATGCCGATGAGGAGGCCGAAGGTGTGTTCGGCGACGGTAGTGTGGTTGACGCCGGGGGTGAAGAGGACGGGGATTTTGAATTCCTTGGTGGCGGGGATGTCGATTTTGTCGAGGCCGATGCCGTATTTGGAGATGATTTTGAGGCGGGGGAGGGATTTGAGGAGGACGGCGCGGGTGATGGCGTCGTCGCCGCAGAGGAATGCGTCGAAATCGCCGGCGAGTTCGAGCATGCGGGATTCCGGGAGCGGGCCACGTTCGCGGACGATTTCCCAGCCTTGGGATTCCATCAACTGGTGGTGCGGGCCGGGGGTGTCTTGGTAGCTGCAGGTGGTGAGGAGGACGCGCATGGCAGGGACAGGGAAATGGTGGGGGCGGGTGGAATCAAGAGCCAAAAGCGGGGTTGTGCGATGCGGAGATTCGGGATTGCCGGGGCGGTTTGGTGCCGCTAGATTCTCGGACCGTGGTTCCTGTGCGCATCCGATCGATTTTTTTGCTGAGCTGTTTGGCAGCGTGTCATGTTGCTGTGAACGGTCAGGATTTGACATCCGTCAACGATCCCGGGCTTGTTCCGGGACCCGCACCGGTGGAGCCTCCGCCGATCGGGAAGTCTGCGAGTGACGGGTCGATTTTGAGCCGTCCGGATGCGAGGGCGATCACGTTGAGGATTCCGGCTCCGCGTGGATTGATTGTGGCACGGGATGGCGAGCCGTTCGCGCAGAATTCGGTGGCCTATCAGGTGGCGCTGCAGTTCAAGCAACTGGAGAATGCGGATTCGGATTTCATTTTGAACTGGGCGAGGACCCGACTGGATCTTTTGGGGAAGCTGGTGAAGTCGCCGATTGAGAAGACAGATCAGGAGTTGTTGGATCATTATCGGCATCGCCGGTGGTTGCCGTTGTTGGTGAGCGGGCAGTTGGAAGAAGCGGAGGCGCGGAGTTTGGAGTCGAAGTTGGGTGGGGATTTGATTCTTCATCCGGTTTACCGGCGGTATTATCCGGAGGATTCGATTGCGGCGCATATCATCGGATATACCGGAAAGGTTGGGAAAATGCCGACGGGGCCGATCAATTTCAACGAGCCGATGTGGGAGGAGTCCGAGGGGCGTGCTGGGTTTGAGAAGCTGTTTGACCGGGAGTTGACGGGTGATGCCGGGATGAAGCGGTTGTTGTTCGACGAGGAGGGAAACAAGTTGTTAGAGGAGCAGGTGAAGCGGCCGAAGCCGGGTGGGACTTTGGTGACGACGCTGAACTACAAGTGGCAGAAGCTGGCTGAGAACGTTCTGCGGAAGGGTTGCAAGCGTGGGGCCTTCGTGGTGATCGATGTGATCACGGGCGAGGTTCTGGTGATGGCTTCGCGGCCGTCGTTTGATCTGAACTCGTTCATTCCCGGGATCAGCGATGAGGAGTATCAGGCGCTGTTGGCAGACAAGGCGCGTCCGCTTTACAGCCGGGCCTATCAGTCGGCCTATCCGCCGGCTTCCGCCTTCAAGCCGATTGTTGCTTTGGCGGCCTTGAACAACGGCACGGTGACGGAGCGGTCGACGGTTTACAGTCCGGCTTCGATCCGGATTGGGAATCACACGTTTCGCAACTGGAGTGCGACTCCCGAGGGATCGATCAACGTGCGGAGGGCGCTTGCGAGGTCATGCAACACGTGGTTCTATCAGGTTGGGATTGATGTCGGGCCCTCGACTTATCTTGGTCTTGCGCGGCGGTTGGGGATGGGTGAGCGATCGGGGCTTCCGCTGATTGATGAGACTTCGGGGATCGTGCCGAATGACGAGTATATGATGAGGCGCCATGGCAGGAACATCCTTGATGGGGACACCGCGAACATGTCGATCGGGCAGGGTGATTTGTTGGCATCGCCGTTGCAGGTTGCGCAGGCGATGGCTGGGATTGCGAACGGTGGTGCGTTGCCGAAGTTGCAATTGATCCGGCAGATCCAGGACACGCGGGGCCGGGTGACGAAGGCGATGTTGCCGGAGCGGAAGCTGTGGTTGGGGGTTGACGAGGCCGCCGTCGAGGTCGTGCGAGATGGGATGCATGACGTGGTGGCGAAAGGTTATGGGACGGGACGGAGTGCCGGGTTGAGTTACACGACGCTTTGCGGGAAGACCGGGACGGCGCAGTGGGGGCCGAAAGCGTTGAACCAGCGTTTGGCATGGTTTGCGGGTTTCCTTCCTTTGGAAAATCCCCGTTATGCGTTTGCGGTGCTGTATGAGGGTAGTCCCGGGCAGACGGTTTCCGGCGGGCGGATGGCTGCGCCGATGGTTCGGAATTTTTTCGAGCCGATCAAAGATGACATCAAGGACATCATCGCGCCGCCGAAGAAGGCGCTGATTGTGGTTGATGAGGACAGCGGTGTGCTTGAGGGCGACGAGCCGGTGAAGGCCGTGCCGGTGGATGAAGATGAATTGACCGATGAGGATGAGAATGAGGACGAGGAGCCTTCCGATGAAATGGAAGATCCATCGACGGAGGATGGAGAACCGCTTCGTGCGGTGCCGGTTGATGAGGATGAGATCATCGATGACGGCAGCGAGGAACCTTGACCGGGACAGGTTCGTTAGAGAGTGTTAGAGCGAGCGTGCGCTGAAGGTGTCTCCCTGGCGGATGTCGCCGGTTTCAAAGCCCTTGCGGAACCAGCGGCGGCGTTGCTCCGAGGTGCCGTGGGTGAATGAATCCGGCACGACGCGGCCTTGGGCCTCTTTTTGCAGTGTGTCATCGCCGATGGCGTTTGCGGCGGTGAGGGCTTCCTCAAGGTCGCCATTTTCGAGGAAATTGAATCGTTCGTGGCCTTTTCTGGCCCATAGGCCGGCGAGGAAATCCGCCTGGAGTTCGAGGCGGACGGAGAGTTCGTTGTATTCGGATTTCGAGACCTGGCCGCGGGCGGAATGCAGGCGGTCCGACCATCCTAACAGATTTTGCACGTGGTGCCCGACCTCGTGGGCGATGACATAGGCTTGTGCGAAGTCGCCGGGTGCGCCGAAGCGTTGGTCGAGTTCGCGGAAGAAGGAGAGATCGATGTAAACCGTTTTGTCCGCGGGGCAGTAGAATGGCCCGACCTGGGCATCGGCGAAACCGCAGCCGGAGCGGACGCTGTTAGAGAACACCACCATGCGGGGCTTTTCGTAGGTCCGGCCCATCAGGCGGAACTGCTCCTCCCAGATTTCCTCGGTGTCGGCGAGGACCACGGAGATGAACTCCTTGATGCGGTCGTCCTCCGGGGAAGAAACCTCGGTGGTTTGGGTGCCGCCCTGGCCGGCAGTCATTTCCATGAGGGCGCGGGGATCTCCGCCCAAGAGCATGACCACGACGATGAGGATGAGAGTTCCGATTCCGCCGCCGAGCGCGACGCCACCACCCCGGCGGCCGCCTCCCTGGCTTCTGCGATCTTCCACTTGTTCACTACGACGACGACCTTCCCAGCGCATGTGGCGATCCTGTGCGGTTGTCCGGGTGGCCCGCAAGTCCGCATTTGGCTGCGTGTTCAGCAGAAAAGCAAAATATGCGCAGCTTCGGAAAAGCCGTGGTTAGCAGGTCGTCGAGCGGTTGGACAGGATCGGTCAACCTTCAAGCAAAGGCCAACCAACACCCACCATCCGATGAAAAACAAACTCTCGATCATCACACTCGGCGCCTGCGGACTTCTTGCCGTTGCCGCTCAGGCCGGTTCCGTCGTTTATGACACCACGCAGCCTTCGCCAACGGCGAGTAGCGATGGATTCGCGCAAGCGCGCCGCCCGATCAGCAATCCGACCTTGTTCGACCTCGCGCTACCGACGACCAACGTCCATCCGATTTTCATGTATCACAACCTGCCGAACCAGGTGAACACGACGGCTGGCAAGGTGCCGATGGGTGGTGATGTGCAGGTGTATGCGCTGCAGTTTGAAATCGCGCTGAACGAGCGTCTCTCCATCGTGGCCACGAAAGATGGCTATGTTGATATCAATCCGGATAACAAACCGCTTTGGAGTGATGAATCCGGTTTCGCCAACCTTGGAGCCGGTCTCAAGTATGCGTTCATTCTTGATCCCGCATCCGGCACGGCGCTGAGCGGAACGATGACGTTTGAGCTTCCCACTGGAAATCACGATGTGTTCCAAGGCGAAGGGGACGGCACGGTGAACCTCATTCTCTCCGGGTTGAAACTGATCGATCAATGGCAATTTGCCGGTGGCGCGGGTTTGCATCTGCCATTCTCGAATCAACAGTCGACCAGTTCGTGGGTGAGTCTTCATGCGAGTTATGAAGTTTGTCCGCTGTTTATTCCGCTCGTTGAGGTCAACTGGTTCCATGTTCTTGATGCCGGTGATGGGAAGAACAACTTCGACAAGCAAGCTGCCGGACTTGTTCCCGTGATTGCCGAGTTTGAGGGTGGGGATCTTTTGAACTTCGGTGCCGCGAATTCGACCAAGAAGCGCGATTTGGTGACTGCTGCGGTTGGTTTCCGCTCACGTATTACGGAGAGCATCGACCTTGGATTTGCATACGAAGTTCCGCTGACGAACGAGGAGAACGGCATCATTGATGACCGCTTCACCTTCGACTTGGTGTGGAAGTTCTGATTCCAACAAGCTTCTGCGCATTGTGAGCCCGGGCTTCGAGAGGAGTCCGGGTTTTTTGTTAGGTGGTGGGGCATTGCTCCGGAACAGCGCTGCCGGCATTTCGCGAAAGCGACCTGATTTCCGAAGGATTGAAAAAGGAAAGACCCGTCATCGTTGGATGACGGGTCTTGTTGGTTGCGGGAGTAGGAT
>SXGQ01225215.1_pt1 | contig 20799 bp, 20 predicted proteins | sample 3178371 | NCBI WGS metagenome assembly SXGQ01 (sample SAMN11356859, study PRJNA531348) | freshwater metagenome | isolation source: freshwater sample F1-20 | place: China: Fuxian Lake, Yuxi | collected 2017-12-25 | reverse complement strand
GGTCGGTACCCGGTTGCCAGAGTGTCGCGTCGCCGCGCATGCGGTGATAACGGGTCAGCGCGTCCATGATCGTGTCTTGGAACGCATGGCCCATGTGCAGCGTTCCCGTCACGTTGGGGGGCGGAATGACGATGCAATACCCTGCGCCGGCGCCCCGTGGCGCGAACAGCCCCGAGGCTTCCCAGCGGTCGTAGATCCGCTGTTCGATGTCTGCCGGCGTGTAAGCCTTATCCATGGCGATGGCGGTGTAAGCGAGTCGGCGAGGTTCAGCGCGAAGCGCGGCGGACCAGGAAGTCCGTCAGCAACGCGATAGGTCGACCGGTACTGCCCTTGGCGGCACCGCCGACGTAGGCCGAGCCCGCGATATCCATGTGGGCCCAGCGCATGCCTTCGGTGAACTTCGCCAGGAAGGCCGCCGCCGTGAGCGCGCCGCCGTCACGTCCCGCCACGTTCGCGAGATCGGCGAAGTTGCTCTTGAGCTGGTCGGCGTACTCCTCGGTGCAGGGCAGGTGCCAGGCACGGTCGTCTGCACGAACACCCGAGGAGACGAGTTCTTGAGCTAACTCATCATCGTTGGCCATCACGCCAGTGTGATGGTGGCCGAGGGCGATGACGCAGGCGCCGGTCAGCGTGGCGAGGTCGATGACCGCTTGGGGCTTGTAACGCCGCGCGTAGTGCAGCGCGTCGGACAAAATGAGGCGTCCTTCGGCATCGGTATTCAAAATCTCGACGGTGAGACCCGCCGCACTCGTCACGATGTCTCCCGGTTTCGTCGCGCGACCACTCGGCATGTTCTCGCAAGTGGGTACGAGGCCGACCACGTTGAGCGGCAACTGCAACTCGGCCACCACAGACATGGCGCCGATCACGGCGGCAGCACCGGACATGTCGAACTTCATCTCGTCCATGCCCGGCGGATCTTTGAGCGAGATACCACCCGTGTCGAAGGTGATGCCCTTGCCGACGAGAACGATCGGTGCACGCGAGGCGCGCGGACCCTTGTACTCCATCACGATGAATCTCGGCGGCTGATCGCTGCCTGCCGTGACAGACAAGAAGCAGCCCATTTTCTCCGCGCGAATCTCAGACTCTTCAAGGACGCGAACTTTGATGTCCTTGTGACGTCCGCCGAGTTGGCGAGCCTGATCGGCGAGATAGCTCGGGGTGCACACATTGCCCGGCAGATTGGCGAGGTTGCGCATCAGCGCTGCACCATTACCCGAGGCGTCACCATGACGCAGGCCACGGCGCGCGGTCGCCCCGCTCGATGTCCGAATCGGACCAAACTTGACCCGCGCGAGCTCGGGCGCAGGCGGGCGTTTGCCTGATTTCAAATCATTGACGCGGTAGAGCGCCGAATGGGTGATTTCAGCCGCCGAGCGCGCGAAGAGATAATCGTCTAGTTCGCGATTGGCCGGGCGTGTCAGGGCGATCGCCGCGCTCTTACAGCGGGTGCGGGCGAGGGCGCCGACTGCGGCATGCAGGGCCTTACGCCAGGCTTTTCGGGTGACCTCCGATTTACCTTGGCCGACGAGGAGCAGGCGCGAGGCTTTCATCCGCGGGAAGGCTGGGAGAAGCAGCGTGTCACCGAGGCGACCCGGGAAATCCCCTGACTTCAGGAACTTCGAGAGCTTGCCGGCGGATTGGCGGTCGACGCCGGAGCCCACCGACGACAAGGTGCCCGATTCGTGTACCCCGATGACGAGGCAATCAGTCTGAGTCTGGGCGGCGCTACCGGTGAAAATCTCGAATTGCATGCTGACCTCCGAATGGGTGCGTACCTGCACCACGAACCGCGTGAGTTACCGTAACATTCTATCGTTTTCCCAATCCCGGCGTTCCGGGGAAGCCAGGCCGTGCCCCACATCCTGTCCCGATACATCCTGAAAGAGACTCTCGGTGCCTGGCTGGGAGTCACTGGGGTGCTGCTCGTCATCCTGTTGACCAATCAATTGGCTTCGGTTTTGGCGCGGGCAGCGGAGCAGGGGTTTCCTCGTGGCGTGGTTTTGGAGCTGGTCGGCTTTGGAACCTTGTCCAATCTCGCTGTCCTCCTGCCCATAGGGTTGTTGCTGGGGGTGGTCGTGGCGCTCGGACGCCTTTATCACGACAGTGAAATGACGGCGGTGCTCGCGTGCGGCGTCGATCGTTGGCGCATTCATGCGCCCATCGCCCTGATCGCGCTCGCCGTGGCGGTACTCGTCGCCTGGCTCACCCTCATCGGCGCGCCGTCGGCCGCGGCTCGAGTCGAGGCGTTACGTGCGAGCGCGCTTCAAGCCGGAGAGTTTGCGCCGATCACCCCGGGACGATTTCGTAGCTTCGGTGGCGGCTCGGTTGTTCTCTACGCAACCTCAGTGTCGTCTGACGGCACGCTCGAGCGTGTGTTCGTCAAGCGTGTTCGAGAAAGTCGCTACGAGATTGCCGTAGCGGCTCGGGCGCGACACGAAGTGTCCGCCGACGGCGATCTGCATCAGCTCACGTTGTACGAGGGCGAGCGCTATGAGGGCGTACCCGGGTCGCGCGAATTTCGAATCGTGCGATTCGCGACGAATGTGATTCCCGTTCGTATCCCGCCGGTGGGCGCGCGATCTGGAGAACTCGACGCGACTCCTACGCTCAGCTTGTTGCGGTCCGATAATCCGGCGCTTCGTGCCGAGCTGCACTGGCGTATGGCGACTCCTCTCATGGTGTTCGTGCTCGCCATGCTCGCAGTGCCCATGTCCCGTCTTCGACCACGGCAAGGGCGCTATGCGCGTGTATGGCTCGCAATCGTCGTGTACTTCATTTACTTCAGTCTTGCCTCGGCGGCAAAGGTCTGGATGGCGAAGGGGCAGATTCCGGCTGTGCTTGGTTTGTGGTGGGTTCATGCCTTCGTCGTTGTGTTTACGCTTTCATTGATTGTGCTCCCTGATCTTCGTGCGCGTCTCCGTCATCAAGATAGGCCGCTCCACCTGAGGGCGTCATGAACGCTTTTGGCGTACTCGATCGTTATATTTTTCGCAGCGTGCTCATGGGCGTTGGGATAGTGGTGCTGGTGCTGCTATCGCTGGGCGGTCTGTTTTTATTGATCGGACAGCAGGACGATATTGGCGTCGGTCGTTATACAACCCTCGCAGCGCTGCAATTTGTGGCGCTGAATCTTCCTCAACAAGGCTGGGAGTTGCTGCCCATTAGTGCACTGATCGGTGCGCTGATTGGCCTTGGCAATTTGGCTCGAGGTAGCGAGCTGATCGTCCTGCGGACGTCGGGGTTGTCGGTCTGGCGAGTGGCCCGTCCAGTGGCGTTCGCGGGACTGCTCCTGGCTTTTCTTGGGGCACTGATCGGTGAGGTGATCGCACCCCCTCTCGAGCAGTATGCGCGGCAACAAAAAGCCTTTGCCAAATTTAATGACGTCAGTGTCGCCGGGTCCGGTGACGCATGGGTACGCGACGGCAATCTCCTCGTCAACGTTGAGCGTCAGACGGGAGAATCACAGTTCGGTGGAATGATGGTCTATGAATTGGCGGATGATGGCCGACTGCGCGCGATGGGTCGTGCCGTGAGTGCAAAATCGGGAGGGGCGGGATCATGGTCCCTCGAGCAATATGCCGAAACACGTTTTGATAATGAACAGATCTCAAGCAGTCGCGCTGCAAGACGAACTCTCGACTCGAATGTCACCGCGGAGTTCTTGGGTATCGCGGCATCATCGCCGTCGCAACTGCCGACGAGGGCGTTGCGGAGCATGATCGTGCACCTCGAAGCGAATTCACTCGATTCGCGCGAGCCTCGGTTCGCATTTTGGTCGAGGATCGCTCGGACTCTTGCGCCGGTATTCGCCGTTTTGCTTGCACTGCCATTCGTCTTCGGATCGCTGCGTGCCAGCGGCGCGGGGGCTCGGGTCGCTCTTGGGCTCATTCTAGGAATCGGATTCTTTCTGATTCAAAGAATGCTCGAGAGTGGTGCGGTCGTATTTGAGGGAAATCCCGCATTGTTCGCCTGGCTGCCCACCGCGTTGATGGGTGCGGCTGCGCTATGGCTCATTCATCGAACTCGATGAGTACGCCACCGCTCGTCAAGCGAACGACGTTGATCGTTCGTGACCTCAGCCGGTCAATCGCGTTTTACCGCGATGTCCTCGGTCTCTCAATTTGGTATGACGATAAAATCATGCTCTCCGGAGTCGGTCTTGCTGCAGGATCAAAAGGGGACACGACGCGGCTCGTCATCATGAAGTCGGAGGATCCCGTGATCGGCATGATCGGCTTGCTCGAGTTTATCGAGCCGCGGCTGCCCGAACCGACGGCTCGAACGAAACTCGGCATCGGCGATACCGTGTTCGTCATGCAAGGTAGCGATGTCGATGTCGTCCATCAGCGTGCAGTCGCCTTCGGCGCCCGTATTCATGCGGCACCCCACCGATTCGAGGTTCGCGGCGCTGACGGGAGGATGATCGCGATGACGTCACTCTCGCTGTGGGATCCGGATGATTTTTTCATTGAGTACAACGAGCGACACGAGTAGAGCGAGCGGGGATGCGATGAATACGACGTCAGACAAGGCGAACAACGCCCTGGTTTGGGATCTTCCCGTCAGGATCATTCACTGGTCTTTACTCGTATCGGTCATCGGATCGTGGCTGACGCGTGAACTCGAAGGCGACTGGTTCGTTTGGCATATTCGGTTCGGTTATGCCGTGATCGTGCTGGTGGTCACTCGGATACTTTGGGGCTTTTTGGGTACGCGACATGCGCGCTTCTCGCAATTCGTGCGCGGACCTAAGACGATCATCGACTATCTTCGGGGGGGCGAGGCGAAATCGGTCGGACACAATCCGCTCGGTGCGCTAATGATTCTCGCGATGTTGGGCATGCTACTCACGCAGGCCATCACCGGACTATTCGCCAATGACCAAGTGTTCGAAACGGGCCCTCTGTTTGGGTACGTCACCATTGAGACCAGCGACCGTCTCACGACGCTGCATAAGCAACTGTTCGATTGGATTGTGGCCGCCGTCGCGATCCATGTCGCGGCGGCGCTCTTTTATCTTTGGGTTCGAAAAGAGAATCTGATTCTGCCCATGATCACAGGTCGAAAATCAGAAGAAAACTGCCCAGAAAATGAGCGCATTTCGAGCTCGAGGCTCGGCGTTGCAATCATCCTGGCGTTGCTCGTCGGGGCGGCGCTCGCCTGGATCATTCGTTCAGCACCCGAGGCATCGCTCTACGTGTTTTGACACGATCGAGCGATACCTCAGGTTTCGATCTTATTTCTTTCCGCCGAGCTCGCGCAGCAGATCGTCCGCGCGGTACACCTTGGAGAGCGCTTCTTTCATGATCGCCGGATGAACGGCGATGGAGCGGTTCTTGGCCGTATCGAACCAATAGGCACCCGAGATCGAGTGGATGTTGCCGTCGAACATTAGTCCGACCACCTCTCCCCGAGCATTGAGCAAGGCACTGCCCGAGTTACCACCCACGATGTCGTTGTTGGTCGATAGATTGACCGGTGTCGAAAGATCGAGGGACCCCTTCACTTGTTGCCAGCTGTCGGGAATGCGGAAGGGCGGCTGACCGGTGGCGCGTTCGAAGGCGGTCGACAGTCGCGTGAAAGGTTCGACGGGGCGGCCTTTCTCAACCCAGCCTTGCACCGTGCCGAAATTCAGGCGCAGCGTGAAGGTCGCATCGGGGTAGACGTTCGTGCCATACAGCTTGAATCGAGCACGCGCGATTTTCTCTTCCGCGACACTGATTGGCGCTTCGATTTCGTCTTCATATTGCTTGCGAAGCGCGCGAGCTTGAGGGTCGATGCTGCGAGCGAGCTGAATGAAGGGATCGGTCGAGGCGGCGATTGCTGCCGTGCCGCCGCTCCACAAGGCCAATCGTACTTCGGGGTCGCCGAGCTTCGTGCCCGTTACCAAAGACTGCGCCAAGGTATCGGGTGAGTCTTTTGCGAGCAAGCTGCGTACGGTGGGGTGATCGGGGCCCAGCCACTCGCGCATGCGCTCGAGACCAAAAGATAGCGTCAACTTTTCGAGCTCGGGATAGATTGGCACGGGCGCCGCGAGTTGCTGACGAATTCGGGGCAAAGATGCGTCGGTAAACTCTCGTAACCGCTCGGTGTTGGGCTTCTCTCGCTCGGCGGCGCCACGCACGAGCGTGCGAGCGAGCCGGAAATAGCGACTATTGAAACCCGCAGCACCCTCGAGGTAAGTCAGTTCCGTATCGAGGTTTCGCGCCATCGCGTTCGCTCGCTCGATATCACCCCACGGATCACCCATCGAGGAGAATTCACGGTCGGCGCGAACTCTAGCTCGTAGCTCGGCCTCCTCACGACGCTTCTGCGCCATCATGTTTTCATCGAGTAGCGCGTCGAGCTGCTTACGGCGTACCTTGATTCCGTTCTCGAGGCCGGTGAGGGGGTCTTCGACGATGCGTCGGGCGTCATCACTCATCTTCGAAAACTGGATGTAACGCCCTCGCAGTTCGTTGCTACGCAGCAGCGAGGGCGGCAGATCGACCTCTCGCAACTGCTGCAACTGGGCAACGGTGAGTAGTCGATCGGTTGAGCCCGGGTGTCCGGACACAAGAACAAACTCGCCGGCCTTCGGGCCTTCAAAGTTCACCTTCAAGTGACGGATCGGTCTGACCGGCTTGCCATTCTCGTAGGCGCGTAGCAGCGCCATATCGAGACACCAGCGCGGAAACTGGAAGTTATCCGGATCTCCACCAAACGCTGCAATGCCCGCTTCAGGCGCGAAGACGAGACGGATGTCCGTGTAGCGCTTGTACTGGTAGATGAAATACTGGCCGCCGTTGTAGAGCGCAACGCTCTGGCACTTGTTGCCCGTCGTTTTCTCACAAGTTTGCTCAAGCTCCGTCAGCGCTTTCTTCCGAGCATCGTTGGCAGCGCGATCATCCAAGCCTCGCGTGGCCGCGTCGATCTTGCTCGTGACGTTGTCCATGGCGACGAGCACGTCGGCCAATTGCGTCGGGCACTTGATCTCGGTTGATTTGCCTCGCGCGACGAAGCCTTCATCGAGGAGGCTTCGATCCTTAGACGAGTTCTCGGCGAGACAGGCTGCGATGCAGTGGTGATTCGTCAGGATCAGTCCCTCATCCGAGACGAACGAGGCGGTACATCCCGCGAGGCGAACAGTTGACTCGCGCACTCGATCGAGCCACGGACCGTCGATGCGAACTCCATACGTTTTTTCTACGGAACCGGACGGAAAGTTATCGAAGGTCCACATCCCCTCATCGGCGACTGCAGCGCTGCAGGTGAGGATCGTTGCTAAGAGTGAGGCGAGAACGCGTTTCATCGGTCACAACTCCGGAATCTTGCTGAAGTCCGGTCATTAAATCACAGCTCAGTCATTTCTGGCGGACGTCCGGGTTTACGCCGTGCAGGGCGCATTTCTGCGGCGGTATCGCGATTCACAGGCAGACCGCACAGAGGCGGCTACGGTCGAATGCGCGAGCCGACATTCCGTCGGTGCCCCCGAGGGAGATTCCAAACATGCTCACTTACCACACACGCCGGCGGCGTATCGTCGGCCAGGGAATGACCGAGTACATCATCGTCGTGGCACTGATCGCGGTCGCGGCCATCGGTGTGTACTCGGCCTTCGGCGATGTCGTCCGCGGTCAAACGTCGGTCGCCGCCGTCGCGCTATCCGGGAAAGATAGCGCCACCGGCCGAGGCTTTGTGAACCAATCTCGAGATCGTGCCGATGGTGAGGCGAACAGAGCCACGCTAGAGAACTTCGAGAAATGAGAACGCGCCACGGACGAAGCGTGGGAACCCCCTGTCATGTCGTCCGCCCGACGATTGCGAGGTCGTCGGTCGTCCGCCGTGACACCCGTTGCTTCGTTCGTGGCCGCTGTCTCTCAAGACCAGACGCCGCGTTGGTGTGGCGCCATCGAAAAGTCCCGCGGGGTCAAACGCTGGCGGTGTTGCTCCCTTTGCTTGCCGTACTCGTCGCGGCGCTTTGGTGGGTGCTCGAAACGGGCGAGGCAGTCGCCGAGAAACAGCGCCTTCGAAACACGGCTGATGCCGCGGCGCTCTCTGCGGCGGTCTGGCAGGCGAAGGTCCTTAACTTCGACGCGTACATGAACCGCGCGATCGTTGCCAACGAAGCGGTGATCGCACAGTCAGTCAGTCTGCGCGGCTGGTCTTCCTACATGGATCACCTTTTACCGCGAGCGAGCGTCGTCACCTCAGCGGTCCCCTATCTCGGCGCGGCGATGCACGGCTTGCAACGCGGTTGGTCGCTGATCGATCGCGCCTTACAACCCGCCTTGTTTGCCTCAGAGGGGGTCACTAGTGCGCTCAATCACGATCTCGCGACGGCGCAGCGGTTCATGCATGCCTCGATCCCGTTCGTCATTTCCCAGATCGTCAAAGACGTCGTGGCAGCCAACGACGTCCGTTATCAAGTCACCGTCGGCGGCAATTGGATGCTCGCGCGCTCTGCGCTCGAGTGGGTCGACTTTGCCTCGTTCTATGGCGGGTCGTGGCGATGGCGGCAACGTGACGTGATCCAGCGTTCGATGGACGGGTTCAGTCACCAACGTAATTTTACTCTGAGCCTGTTACCGGGTCTTCCCTTCGCGCGACTCGAGAAGCGCGCCGGCACCGACATGATCGACTTCGACACCTGGCGCGCCATCGAAACGCTCGCCATCCACCAGCGACGCTATGTTTTCTTTGGACGTATGCGCGAAACCCTGCCGATCGCTTGGGCGGGCGTCGAGAACGGAAAACGCACCGCACTCCGTGGCACCCACGGGGGCGCGTTCAGCGTGAACCGGCGGACGGCAACGCTCGCCGAGCGCCAGATGCGACGTGGTTCTTCTTATCTCGGTCTTCCCTCGATGTGGGATCTCTCGGCGAGTCAGCGCGCATATTTTTCACCGCCCGTCATCATCGTCCGTGTGGCGTTACACGACGCCGATCGCAAGGGTGCGCGGCGTATCTGGGGCTTCGACTCGGTTCAAGATTCGGAGGGGAGGGACGTCCGACTTGGTGCGAGCTCGACGCACCCCATGATCGTCGAGGCGGCGGCGACGGCGACATTTCACCGATCCGAGCCGCGAGCGGACGGCGCCCGCGAGGCGCCGAGCCTCTACAGCCCCTATTGGCGGCCGAGGTTGTCATCAACCTCCTTCGTCGACCGTCTACAGCTCGCCGCGTTGGACGGCGATCCGCAGTGGCTGGCGGCGGTGCCACGGTGAGCCGCGTCAACTCATCCGGGCAGGCGCTCATCGAGACGCTGGTATCAGTGCTTTTTCTCACGCCGCTTTTTCTTTGTACGGCCTATCTCGTCGAGTTTCATCGTGCGAGTCATACCTCGGCTGTTGCGGCGAGAGAAATTGCGCTGGCGTCGCTCCACGCGATCGACGGTAACGTCAATCAAGACGACTTGCGCGCAATTCACGATCTATCAAGCCCGTCTTCGGGCCTCAACGGAACCCGTTTACCTGCGCGGCTCGAGAGCTCTGACGCCAACGACGTCGCCTCGAGCGTCGAGCGATCAGCCGACCTGCTTCTCGCCCCAGTCCGCTTGATTGGCTCAGGAGACTTCGATGTACCTCGGTGGCAGTCGCGTCGAGCGTCAACCGGAGTATCCATGGGCTCAACGACCCTGATCGGTGTTCCCGTTGATCTTCCCGTAGAGCTCCGCAGTCAGGTGATTTTTTTCTCGGGACACGGGGCGTCGGACAGCGTGGCCCAGGTTCGCACGCGGACCGCCGCGCTCAGTGTTGCCGGCACCCTCGCGGCGGCCGCGCAGCCGATCGAGGCCGTGGCATCCATCGCGAGCCTTATCGAGCCGGCGCTACGTCAGCTCTGCATTGGCCGAATCACTCCGGAAATCGTTCCCGCCGATCGACTTCCCGCTTCGGTTTCCCGTCACAACGATATGAGGACTCAACCATGCTGAATTCCAGGCAGTTCGTTTTTGTGTTTGCTGTGCAAGTGGCGTTGATATCGCCCACGTTTGCCATCCCCGGATCAGGTCTCTCTTCGCTCACCACTTCCGAGCCCATGCTCGTGAAGTACAACGGGTTAGCGCTCAATATTCGATCGGCGGTCGTTCCTGTTCCAAGGGAGTCGCTGGCCACCACGATTCTCGACGCGTGGCGCGCTGCCGGAACAGAGGGGCTGCAATTCGACGCAGACGGTGATCGAGTGGTGCTCGGCCGCCAAGCGGGGCCTATTCACGAAACGCTCTCGCTTCTACGGACCGATGACCCGCTCTCGACAGCGGTTGTTCGTACCTTGCAAGACTCGCGTCAGGTGCTCTCCACGGCGCCGCCGCCGCCCTTCGCTTTGCCCGCCGGAATGAAAATCATCGACACGATCGAGGACTACAACGGAAAGAAAGCGAACGTGACGTACCGAATCGATAGCAACTTCTCGACGCGCGACTCCATCGAGCGTCTTCGCGCATCGATGACGGACGCTCGATGGGAGATCAAATTTCGTCAGTTGAGCGTTAAAGGGCATTCGATGATCACGGCATCGCGCGAGACCGATGAGCTTTCGGCAACTGCATTAAACGAGGAAGGAGCCACTCGCATTCTCGTCACGGTGACCGGTCGTGCGCCTTAAGGGTTTCTCTCAACATAACGTTCGGCGCGATGGTGGCCAAGTCATGGTCGAGATCGTTGTCGTCACGGTGATCATGGTGGTGGCGCTCTGTACGCCTTGGCTCGACGGCCGATCGCCCGTCGGTCTTTTGCTCTCTGCGTTGGGTGCGCTGTCCGGTTCGTACATCGATTGGCTCAAGGTGGTCTGAGATGCCTCTCAAAATTCCCCATCCATCGGTTTGGCTTGCGATCGCAGCGCTGGCATCCGGTGGACTCGCGTTCTACGGTGCGCAGCGCTATCTCGCCGACAGTTCCGCAGAGGTCAAAAGGTCGTGGCAGGAGCGCTACGTGCCGCGCGATGTGCTCGTGGCGGCACGTGATCTCGATGCCGGACGCCCTTTGGCAACGGCCGACGTGGCGCGTCGTTCAATCCCCTCGTCGTTTGTGCCTGGCGGTGCGCTGGGGCCCGACCGGCTGGGCGACATCATGGGTAAACCTCTGTTGCTTCCGCTGAGAGCTGGCGATCCGATCGTCGATTCTTTGATCGCTGGACGGAACGAAGCGGCACTGGCCGCGCGGCTTCGCGAGGGCGCTCGCGCCGTCACGGTGCCCGTCGACGAGGTGAGTTCGTAAGCGGGGCTCGTTCGACCTGGTGATCGCGTCGATCTCATGTTGGCCGAGGAGCTATCGGAGGGTGAGGAGCGCTGTATCCGTGTCAAGCCGCTACTCGAATCCCTCCGTGTGCTCGCCACGGGCCGAGTGCAGGGCGAGTCGGCGCAGGGTGCCGAGGCGATGTTGCGCCGCGGCGTCGATGTATCGAGTTACTCCACCATCACGCTCGATGTGACCCCCGAACAGGCGCAGCAGCTGGCCTTGGCGTTGAGGGTGGGCGAACTCATTCCTTTGCTTCGTGGCGATGAGGACCAGTCACCGCTGACGCTTGCCGAGCGGGTGGAGGGTCGTCCGAACTGCGCGCCGTCGCCGGCGCAGTCGACGGCGACTAAGGCATCGTCCGTGCGACGAGGACGGAACATCGAACTCATCGTCGGAGGCGATGCCGCAACGCTGCGTTCGGAGCTTTGGGTGCCGTTCATCGTCGCGCGCGGAAAGGAGCGAACACCATGACCCGTTTGTTCGCCGTTTGTGTGAGTTTGGGGCTCTTGTCGTTGTTGGCTTCAGCCGAGTCCACCGTTCCCTTACCTGCGCAGCTCGATCTGTTCGTCGGTGACAGTCGAGTCATTCAGGCGAGCACATCCCGCATTGCGGTCGGGAACGGAAAAGTGGTTTCGGCGTCCCCGGTCGGCGCAGAGCAAGTGGTGCTGATCGGTCAGGCTGTTGGCGAGAGCGTCGTGCAGTTGTGGCTCGCGGATGGAAGACAACACCGCATCACCGTCACGGTGGGACCCGCGGACACGGAGGTCTTACGAAAAACCATCGAGGACCTGCTCGTCGGTGTCGAGGGTGTCAAAACCCGCGTCGTGGGTCGTCGCATCCTGCTCGAAGGTGATGCCGCGGACAGTCGCGCGCGAGAGCGAGCCGCCGCCATCGCGGCCATGTATCCGCAGTCCGTCACGGACTTCGTCGGTAAAGTGGGCTGGGAAAGCATGGTTCACGTCGATGTGCGCATCGTCGAGTTTCGTCGAGGCCAGCTGCGTGAGCTTGGTATCCGTTGGCGCGACGAGGCAAGTGGACCGAGCGCCGGCGTGATCGCCGATTTCATCACCAACGATCGCTTTCGTCTCCGTGCAGAGAACGATCCGATACCGGAGGAGGCGTGGGATCGGGTCGGAGCGCATACCTCTGCAAAGTTTTACATGGGCATTTCCTCGACCCTTGAGTCGCGGCTGCGTGCGCTCGAGTCGACGGGCGAGGTAACCTTCATCGCCGAGCCTCGCCTGAGTTGTCGAAGCGGAGGTACGGCGCGATTTGTTGCCGGAGGCGAAATTCCGATACCTGTCGTCAATAGTGTCGGATCCACGGATGTGGAGTTCCGCGAATACGGGGTCATTCTCGAGGTGCGGCCCATCGTCGATGCGGCCGGTGCCGTCTCGATGCGTGTCGAGACCGAGCTCAGCCAAGTCGACAACGCTCAGCGCGTCGCGGGAATCCCGGGATTGCTGAAGCGTCGCTTGGCAACCGATCTCAATGTTCAAGACGGTGAAACCATCGTGTTGGCTGGGCTCATCCAGCAGCAGCGCAGTCTCGATGATTCGGGACTACCTGGCTTATCGCGCATCCCGGCGGCGGGTCGTTTGTTTGGTGTTCGGGGCAAGCGCAGCGAGGAGTCGGAGATCGTGATCTTTCTCACGCCTCGGGTTGAGCGCAACGGCGAGTTTGCGTCGGAGACGGAGGAGAGACTACGGCGTGTGCTCGAGCGCATCGAAGCGACTAAGGAGAACCGTCCACAGCGTTCGAAGGGTTCGGAGTCAACCCCTCCGCGTCACAGTGCGCGCGATAGTGGGCGTAAGGGTTATTGAGGAAGGTATGCCGGGAGTAGAGCGAGCGATGTATCTGCGTATCAGTGGAAAATCACGTGCGACGGACTGTGTGCTGATCGAGGCGGGCGTCATCTGGATCGGCAGCGGACCCTCCTGTCGTGTTCAAATCGATGGGCCCGGGATTGGAGCCCGTCATGCGCGCCTCGATCTCGCGAGCGATGGCAAATATGGCATCGTCGATCTCGGTAGTCCTGCCGGAACGCGAGTGAACGGCGAGAGAGTCGTCACCGCAGGGCCTCTGACTGATCGCGACGTCATCACCTTTGGTGACACCGAGATTCGTATCCTACGAGCCGAAGCGCCACCGCGCTCAGTCGAACACGCGCATCACGATCCTTCCGACATCAAAGTTGATCCTGTCGTGATCGACCATCCTTACGATTCTGATCGGCGCGAGCCCGACAGCCCGACTGCCACGACGGCGTTACTGGATGCGGCTCGCAAGTTACACAGTCGATTACTTTCGGAGCTCGACCTTCGTCGTCAGGACGTTGCGAACATGAGCGATGAGGTCTTGCGTGATTTGGCGACTCGTATTCTGAAACCCCTTGTCGATGCCGAGTCGGTGGCCGCCGGTGTTCGAGGCGTCGATTTGCTGCAACTGGTACTCGATGAGGCGCTGGGCTTGGGCCCGCTTGAACCCCTATTGAGTGACGAGGCAACGCGAGAAGTGATGGTCAACGGTGCTGAGGTCATTTTTGTCGAGCGGAACGGCCGCCTCGAGCGGGCGTCGATGCAGTTCAGTGGTGAGATTGCGCTCCGAGGCATCGTCGAACGTATCGTCAGTCCACTCGGCAGGCGTATCGATGAATCTTCCCCGATGGTCGATGCTCGATTGCCCGATGGGTCTCGCGTTAACGTCGTGATCCCGCCGCTTGCCGTTCATGGGACGGCAGTCACTATCCGACGATTCGGGCGACATCGAATCACCGCAGACGACCTGATTCGTTACGGAAGCCTCGACGAGCGTATGCTGAGGTTTCTCGAAGTCTGTGTTCGATGTCGGCGGAACATTCTGGTTTCGGGAGGCACAGGATCTGGAAAAACCACCTTGCTGAATGTGCTCTCGAGTCTGATTCCATCGTCCGAGAGGGTGATCACCATCGAGGATTCCGCCGAGCTCGCGTTCGATCATCCTAATTTGGTGTCACTCGAAACCCGCCCTCGAAACATCGAAGGCAGGGGTGAGGTCACTATCCGAGACCTCGTCCGCAATGCGTTGCGTATGCGTCCCGATCGTATCGTCGTCGGTGAATGTCGTGGCGGCGAGACGCTCGACATGTTGCAAGCGATGAATACGGGCCACGACGGATCGCTGAGCACGGTTCACGCCAATAGTCCTCGGGAGTTGCTCTCGCGGCTCGAAGTCATGGTGTTGATGTCCGGAGTCGAGTTGCCGATCGTCGCGATCCGCGAGCAGATCGCAACGTCCGTTCATCTCATCGTTCATCAGGCGCGATTCTCGTCGGGTCGGCGCCGAATCACCCGCATCACGGAAATCACCGGTCTTGTCGGCGGCACCATTCAGACACAAGACATTTTCCGATTCATCCCATCGGTGGCGCCAGGAAGCGAGGGCGGAGACGGCGGTTTCGAGGCCTGCGGCCACGTCCCTGAGTTCTACGAGGAGCTGGCTCGGGGAGGTGCGGCGGTCGATCTCACGCCGTTTGCGGCCGGGCGTAGTCTGCAGGTCGATCACTCATGACCGCGGAGGTGGTGGGGATCGCGGCGGCGTTTGCGCTGTTCGCGGCGGCCGTCGGAACGATCGCAACGATCGCGTTACGATGGAGCTCAACTCGTCATCAAAACCGGCTCTCGCATCTGACAAGCGTCGAGTTCGTCGAGTTGTTCTTATTCGTCGAGCCAAAGCAGTTTTTACGCCTGAATCTAGCGGCCGTGGTCGTCTTGCCGCTCGTCGCGTTCATTTTGATCGGTGCAGGCGCAGCCGTCGCGGTGTTAGTGCTGGTGATTGTCGCGCCAACGCTCGCGTATCGGTGGCTGAGTGCCCGTCGAAGAGCGGCGCTTGTCCGTCAGCTCCCTGATGTCGCGGCCGCTCTATCGTCTGCTTTGAGAGCCGGATTATCGCTCTCCCACGCACTCGAGCAGGTCGTGAAGTTCCAACCGCGACCGAGTTCGCAAGAGTTTTCTCTGATGCTTCGAGAGCATCGGTTGGGGGTTCCTCTCGATCGCGCGCTGTGGGCTCTTGCTCACCGTGCGGGCTCGCGAGATTTTCACGTCCTCGTCTCGACGCTCGGTATCGCTCGTGATCTCGGTGGCGGGCTCGCTGAGGCATTGGAGCGATTCAGCTCCATGCTTCGACGACGTCTCGCACTCGAAGATCGAATTCGTGCCCTGACCGCGCAGGGACGATTACAGGGCGTGATCATGGGGGCATTACCGATACTGCTCGGTGGAGTTCTCTTGTTCATGGAGCCCGAGACGATGTCATTGCTCTACCGCGAGCCCATTGGATGGGCGATTTGCGCCATTGTCGTCGCCCTCGAAGCGCTGGGATTCATGCTGATTCGTCGAATCGTCAACATCGAAGTTTGACGAGGTATTCTCCATGTTCGCCATTCCATGGATTGTTGCCGCGCTCATCGCTCTATCGACGGTGTCTTTCGTTTATCTGATTTGTCGTGGCCTCGGGAAGGCCACGCAAACGCTGCTGCACTTGCGTGATCGACCCGAGATGGAATCCGCGGCCTTGCCGCTTTGGTTGCGCGTGACTTCCGCGCTCCTCGCGTCCTCTGCGGGCCGGGTAGGGCCGTTCATTCCGGTCACGATGCGCGATTCGATACAGGAACTGCTGAAGCGGGCGGGGTTCGAGGAGTTGTTGACGCCGCCGCAGATGGTGCTGGTCGCCTTGTTACTGGGCGTCACGGCCTCGATCAGCGCGTTGGGAGTCGGTATCGCGGGTTGGATCATAGTCGTCACGGGGCTCATCGGCTTTTCAGCGCCGTGGCTTTGGCTGCGATCCGAGATCACCTCGCGCCGTGAACAGGTGATTCGGGAGCTTCCGATGTACGTCGACATGCTCACGCTCGCTCTCGAGGCCGGCGGCAGTCTCAGTGTTGCGCTCAAAGTCGCGACGGAGCGATCGCCCGATAGCGTGCTGCGCAGAGCGTTCTTGCGTGTCCAAGGTGATCTTCGAGCAGGTCGATCGCGTGTTGAGGCTTTGAGAGCGCTGGGTGAGCGACTCGACATTCCGGCGGTCACACCGCTGATCGCCGCCCTCGTTCAGGCCGATGCAAGTGGAGGAAGTCTCGCCGCCGTGTTACGCGCACAATCCGAACAGCGCCTGAATGAACGATTCGCCTTGGCTGAAAAACGCGCGATGGAAGCGCCGGTAAAAATGCTGGGCCCGCTCGTTCTCTGCATCTTTCCTTGTACGTTTCTTATTTTGGCCTTTCCGATCGTGATGCGATTCTTTGGTGAGTCGTCCTGACGATGACCGCGCGGGATCAAGATCATCACGCGCTGCGTCTCAATGGGACGTTCATCGGCCTGCGAGTCCGATACGCGAGGAGTTTTTGGTCGAGGCTGATCGGATTTTGGCCGGCACCCCGCTTTCATTCAGTTGATGCGATCGTATTTCCACGATGCGCATCCGTTCATACATTTGCGATGGCCCAGCGGGTCGACGTCGTATTCATTGGAGATCACGGGAGTATCGTCCGGGCGGCCGCATGTGTTGCGCCATGGCGGGTCTTGCGTGAGGCTCGCGCGAGGATGGTGATCGAGTTCCGGCCGGGAATCGCATCGGGGCTTGGCGTCGCGCCAGGCCAGGTTCTCGAGGTTAAAAAAACGGATCACCGTGGCCGAGTCACCCGGCAAGTCGGGTCAGCGATGCTGGAGTTTTTTCTCGCAGCGACACTCGTATTGTTACCGCTGATCTCCGGCATCCTCGAATTTGCACAGCTGGCGACGGCACGGCAAGTCCTCGCCATGGCGACGTCGGAGGCCGCTCGATCTTTTGCCGTCGCCTCCATGGACGAACGATCCGCTCATCTCGATCCGGGTGTGTCGCTTCCGCCGGGCGAGGCTTCGATACGGCTTTCACTCACGCGCGGACTTCTCCCGCTCTTTGGTGGATCCTTCGAAGCAGGGACGGACGCCTCGGTCGGTCTTGAGCGCTGGCGTGCAACGCTCGCTGAGGTCGGACGCCCCGATCGATTGATGGTGTCGATTTCTGAGGGCATCGTGAAGACAGCGGATATCGAGGTGAGTCAACTCGAGGTGCGTTACTGCAGAGAGCTTTTCTTTTCTCCCGCGCGTTACGTCTTGCCCACGCTTCTCAAGCAGTGGGATCAGGATCTGTTCTCGCAGAATTGCTACGACGGTGATCGTGTTCCGCTGACCGCCACGGCACCTATCAGCGTGTCGCGCTATCCATAACGGACTCTACCCCTCGAGTATCGACAGACGCTCGAGATCTTCAGGTGTATCGATATCGTGAGCGGCGCTCGGCATCGGCACGCGTAACACTTGCGAAGATGATCGAAGTAGGGTGCTTGCCCCACGATCGCCGCGGAGAGCCTTCACGGATGCAAACCAAGCTCTCGGTAGGACGCACGGGGCGCCGATGAGAGCGGTGCCGTCGTCACCGGCATACTCTGCCGCAGCGGCCCAGGTCGGCGCTTTCTCCCAGGCGCTGACCAATCGATGTAAATCGTCAACGGTCACCAACGGTTGATCGACGAGGGTGATGAGCACCCCCCGGGCGGCATCAGGCGTGCGCGTGACGCCATCTCGAAGACTGGCCGCGTGGTCCAAGTTCCAGTCTTCACGTCGGATGATTTGAGCCGGCGCGAGATCCGTGGCCGAGAGCAGGTCGTCTGCATGCGCTCCGACGACCACAGCGAACCCCTCGCCGACGACTGCGCGAACACGTTCAACAGCGAGCTCAATGAGCGTCCTGCCCTTGAAATCGGCGAGTGCCTTGGGTGAGCCGAAACGGCGAGACCCGCCGGCCGCGAGCACCAGAGCGAAAGGCGCGGTCATCTCCGCGCCTCGATGAGCTCAACCGCCTCCAGCAGCCTGCAGCGTGGCCTGCGAGGACGAGGACTTGGCAGGCAGTCGCGGCGCTTCGTCGAGCACCCAAGTGTTCGTGTCTCGACGTGCCGGGCAGGGGATGGCGAACACGACGTCACCCCTTGCGCGAGCCGCCTTCAGCGTCTCGACGTCGAGCTTCCAGCCGCGCGCTTCGAACTCGTCGAGTTTGTCGCGATACTGAAGGATGACTTTGTCCGCGGGCATCATGAGTTCTTTGGCACGCGACGGCGGTGTCAGGGTAGGTCGGACGTTGTTCATGACCTTGATGTCTTGCGAGGCGATGAACATATTGCGTTCATTGATTTTCTTGTCGAGCCACGCATTAATTTTCGGCTTGATGTACTTTCCGATGAAACCCATCTTGCTTCGTTTGAAGAAGCCGATGTTTCTTTGGTTGAGCAGGAAGACACGCGTGCGATTTTCGTCGATCGGCGCCTCGAACATGTATTGATGCATCGCCGTCTTTGGCGAAAAGTTGATGTAGGTCCACATGTGGTTTGGACCGTAAGTGCCTGAACCCGCCTCCATCTTGCCGCCTTCCTTACGGAATTGACGCATGATGGGGTTTTTGAGTGGCGGCGCATCAAAGGTCGACAAGAATCCATAGCCCCACGGATTGTTTTGATGGGGGCGCAGCTCCGTCATCAAATAAGTATCTTCGCGCTCTCCCTGGTACCCGTGTGTCGGGTGAACATATTCGTTGTGTGCAGGGTCGAGGCCATTCTCGATTGAACGCTCGTAGTGGTAATTGATGTCGAACGTGACGAGGGTCGCGCGCCACTCATCGGTGCCGTGCTCGTCAACGGGCATGATGGGCGGGCGTTGCTCTTCGGGAAGGTCACCGAGAAACGCGAAGACGATGCCGTACTTTTCTTGAACGGGGTAGGCGTCGACGCGCGCACGCGGAGGCGGCTTCGTCGCCTTGCCGATGGAGGGGATGCGTGTGCACACGCCATCTCGATTGAAGCGCCAGCCGTGGTAGGGGCATTGGACGGTGCCATCGTCTTTGCACTTTCCGCCCGAGAGCGAGGCGCCCCGATGAATGCAGGTGTCGGCAAGAACCGCCGGCTTGCCGTCGCCGTCGCGGAACACCACGAAATCGTGCGAAAGAATGCGAACCTTTTGCGGCGTGGTGCCGAGGTCTTCGGCGCGAACGACGGGATACCAAAAATTGATGAACATCGAATTGACCTCCCTGCCAACCAGGAACGCTGAAATCCGCGCCCTTGTACGATAGTCCAGGGACGGAGCGTAGTACGGGAAGTCCGAAGCGTCCACTGGTTGGATGGGTGCCGGGGAGGGCCGGCGCGGTGTATGTTTCGGGCTACCACGAACGAGTTGGAGAGGGAGTTCGTCATGTCCGAGGCTGTTACGACTGAAACCACGAGTCTGCCCGCGCGTCGACCGTTCGAGGGTCGCGAAGAGGAGCTGGGTAAGGCCATTGGCTTAGCCATCCGGACCCTCAAAGATGCGATGCCGTATCAGCACGAGATGAATGATGCACTCGTGAAGATGCATCTGAACTCGGTGCAGTTCGCCAAGAACGCCGGTCTGAGCCAACAGTACGTCGAGCACGACGTGCGGTGTATGACGCCAACGCTGCGGCGGATTCGCGCGGAAATGGCGGCGAAGGGCGATCCCGAGCTCGCACTGTCTGGCGTGTTTGACCGCACCAGCGCGTTCTATCAGCTGTGTCTCGACCTCGAGGAATCTCCCGGGCTGCGTCGATTCACGTTCCCGTTTTCGACGGTCCTCGCCATTTCTCGGAAGATCGGTCAGTTCGATATGACGGATGCCGAGGTACACGACATTTGGTTGCGACCGAGGCTCATGGGTTATGCCCAAGAGTTGGGTGTTCGATTCGAGGTCTCGGATATCGATGCCTCGAATAAGGTGACCGTACGCTTGATTAAATGACGGTCATTTTGTCCGCTAGGTGGAGTGGGTTAGGCGGGAGCGATCCAAAAATTTTCTGCGTAGTGGTAGATACTACCTCTTAGCGGCGGAAACACGCCGCAGGGTCCGGGAGTTTGTTGTGGCGTTAGCGCAACGGGCGATCCGGCTAAGAAGTCGTCCTCGGGGGTCGAAATGAAACATCTGAAGAAGGTTCTTCACAGCCTTTGGGCTATTCCGTTGTCGATGGGAGTCGGTGCTTCTGCGCACGCGCAGGCGCCCGCACCGGATGAGGCGGTTGCGCTCGAAGAAATCGTGGTGACCGCGCGTAAGCGCGAGGAAAATCTCCTCGTCGTTCCTCTGGCCATCACCGCCGTGACTGCCGCTCAGCTCGAGCGTCAGGGTGTGAAGGATGTCACCGGTCTCATCGATCGAGACCCGAGTTTGAGTTTTGACACGGGTTTCGTTCCGTACGACACCCGAATCGTGATCCGCGGCCTCTCGCCGACGCGCGGTCGTCCAAACGTGGCGACCCTCGTCGACGGTGTCGACGTGTCGAGCGAATCCATCGGTGTCGCCGGCGGCTCGCTGCTCATCAGCCCCCGACTGCTCGATATCGCTCAGGTGGAAATCGTCAAGGGTCCGCAGAGCGCGCTCTTCGGACGCAGCGCGTTCGCGGGCGCTATCTCCTACACCACGCAAGATCCCACGAGCGAGCCGACTCGCAATGTCTCGATGGACCTCAGCAGTGAGGGGCAATACGAAGTCAAAGGCGGGATGTCCGG
>SXGQ01759389.1_pt1 | contig 20800 bp, 24 predicted proteins | sample 3178371 | NCBI WGS metagenome assembly SXGQ01 (sample SAMN11356859, study PRJNA531348) | freshwater metagenome | isolation source: freshwater sample F1-20 | place: China: Fuxian Lake, Yuxi | collected 2017-12-25 | reverse complement strand
TTGGTTATTTAATTGTCAATCTAGATATAATAACTTGACCATTTTAAAAGTAGGAATTATATAGCTATCAAATTCTATTTATGTCTAAAAGATGTGAGCTTACTGGAGTATCACCTTTAAAAGGTCACAACGTTAGTCATGCTAACAATAAGACCAAAAGAAGATTTTTGCCTAATTTAAAAAAAGTTACTTTTAAAAGTGATAAATTAAAAAGAAATATTTCTTTAAGAGTTACAAACGCTGCAGTGCGATCGGTAGATTTTAAAGGCGGTCTTGATCAATATTTAAAAACAGTAAAAAAAAGAAAACTTTCCAGAAAAGCCATGAAGCTAAAATTAAGTATTAGCTTAAATGCTTAGTGTTAAATAATTTAAAATCAGATAAAAGCTTATTTTTAATACTCCCAGTTTTTATGGGGCTAGTCATTATTGTTTCAAATTATCTAGTACAATTTCCAATAAATAAATTTAATTTACAAAAGATACTTACTTATGGGGCATTTACTTATCCGATAACATTTTTAATTACAGATTTAGCAAACAGAAGATTTGGAAAAGAAAAAGCCAGAAAATTAGTGTATTTTGGATTTGCTGTAGGTATTTTATTTACATTATTTGTCTCAATAAATTTTCAAGATCGAATATCAATTAGAATAGCCATAGGATCAGGCATTGCTTTTTTAGTTGCACAATTAATAGATATAGAAATTTTTCAACGATTTAGAAATAAGGTGTGGTTTTTAGCTCCCATGATTTCATCAATTTTTGGGTCAATTATTGACACCTTTCTATTTTTTTCAATTTCTTTTTTAGGAACTGGTATGCCCTGGTTAACGCTTGCTTTTGGAGATTTATTAGTAAAACTTTTAATGGTTTTTTTGATGTTAATACCATTTAGATTACTAATAATAAAAATACGCGATATTAATACAAAAACAATTTTTTAATTATAATACAGCCAGTTAGTAAAAAAGTATTAATTTAGTGAATAGTTTTTTTATTTTCACTAAATAGATTGGTTAGTTTATTAATCATTACATCGCCAAGATCTTGAACATCAGCAATTTTGATTGCTTTATCGTAGTATCTTGCAACATCATGTCCAATACCGATAGCAAGTAATTCAACAGAAGAACTTTTCTCAATCCATTTCACCACTTGTTTTAAATTATTTTCTAAAAAATCACTTGGATTAGTAGATAATGTAGAGTCATCGACTGGTGCACCATCAGATATAACCATTAATATTTTTCTTTTTTCTTTTCTTTTAAAAATTTTATTGTAAGCCCACTTTAAAGCTTCGCCATCAATATTTTCTTTTAACAGACCTTCTTTGAGCATTAGGCCCATATTATTTTTTGATTGTCGCCAGGGGGCATCTGCAGATTTATAAATAATATGTCTTAGATCATTTAAACGTCCTGGAAATAATGGTTTTTGATTATTCATCCACTTTTCTCTACTTTGTCCACCTTTCCAGTGCTTAGTAGTAAAGCCCAAGATTTCTACTTTCACAGAACATCTCTCTAAAGTTCTTGCTAAAATATCAGCACAGATAGCAGCGACTGAAATTGGTTTTCCGCGCATGGATCCCGAGTTGTCAATTAAAATAGTTACTAACGTGTCCTTAAATTGAATATCTTTTTCTTTTTTAAAAGAAAGTGAATTAAGAGGATCAATAATAATTCTAGTCAATTTAGAAGCATCTAATGAACCTTCTTCTAAATCAAACTCCCAAGAGCGATTTTGTTTTGCTAATAATTTTCTTTGTAATTTATTGGCTAATTTAGAAATAAAATTTTTCAAACTTAATAATTGCTGATCTAAATTCTGTCTTAGTCTTAATAGTTCTTCATTACTTTCTAACTTTTCAGCAGATATAACCTCATCAAATTCTTGAGTATAAAACTTATATTTAGTATCCCCAAAATTTTTATTTATTTTTTTTCTGCTTCTAGGTGTATTTAGAGAATTTTCATCTTCACTGGCTTCATTATCTTTATCGATTTCAGATGATAGTTGATCTACATCACGCAAATTAGAATCTATAGACATTTCATTATTGTCACTATCTTTTGAGTTTCCAGTGCTTTCATCTTTTGATTTATTCTTTAAATTTTCATTCTTTTTTTGATTATCTTGGTTTTGCTCAGACTCTTCATTTTCATCTATTTTAAATTGCGAAATTATTTTTGAAATTAAAGAATTAAATTTTTTTTGATCAAGTAATGAATCATTTAATAAATTTAATTTATCTTTTAATTTAGTATCTAGTTTTTTTTTATATTTCTTATACTTATTTTCTAACTCTTTATTTTTATTAGATTTAAAAATATTACTTCTTAGATAATATTCAAATGCATCTAAAAATTCATAATCATTATTTTTATATTCAACTTTTGTTTTGTTTTTATATTCATATAAATAGTTTAAATTTTCCTTCATACCTTTAAAGTATGAAGAACCAATATTTTCATATCTAATTTTTTCAGCTATGGCATATAATAATTTGGATATTTTTCCCTGAGGCTCAAAGCTATTATAAATATTGAAATCCGAGCATTTTATCTTTAAAGCTTCGGAGTCAGCTAAAGCTCTAGTTTTTATATAATCACCAATGTTATTAATATTTTTTAGACTTGGAAGATTTATAGTTTTATTATTCTTTTTTTTTGTTTCACTACCAAATATTACTTCAACACTCTGATCACCAATGATTGATTTAACAGTTGAGGCAATTGCTTTTTTAAAGTTTTCTAACATCTCTGTCTTTTTTTCCATTTAGGAAATAGTTACATTAATTGATGATTCGGGAAGATCTTCACCAAAACATCTTTGGTAATACTCAGAAATGATTTTTTTTTCTATATCATCACATTTATTTAAAAATGTTAATCTAAAAGCATATCCATGATCATTAAATATTTTTGTATTCTCCGCCCAATGTAAGACTGTTCTTGGGCTCATCACAGTGGATATATCTCCATTCACGAATCCTTTTCTTGTCAGATCTGCAACTTTAATCATGTTAGAAATTTTCTCTTTTCCTTCTTTAGAACCATAAGATTTATTTTTTGCTAAAATGATCTCTAATTCTTTTTCAAAAGGTAAATAGTTAAGGGTAGTTACGATATTCCATCTATCCATCTGGCCTTGATTGATTTGTTGCGTCCCGTGATAAAGTCCAGTTGTATCACCAAGCCCTATAGTATTTGTTGTTGCAAACATTCTAAAATAATCGTGTTGAGAAATAACTTTATTTTTATCTAGTAAAGTAAAATTTCCATCACTCTCAAGAATTCTTTGAATAACAAACATTACATCTGGTCTGCCTGCATCATATTCATCAAAAACTAATGCAACTGGATTTTGTATAGACCAAGGTAAAATTCCTTCCTTAAATTCAGTTACCTGTTTACCGTCTTTAATAACAATCGCATCTTTTCCAATAAGATCTATCCTGCTCACATGACTGTCCAAATTAACTCTCACACAAGCCCAGTTTAATCTTGCTGCAACTTGTTCTATATGAGTGGATTTTCCCGTCCCATGATAGCCTTGAATTAGAACTCTTTTATTAAATGCAAATCCAGATAGCACAGCTAAAGTTGTATCTCTATCGAATTTATAATCGTGATCAATTTTAGGAACAAATTCATTTTTTTTTGAAAAACCATCGACCTCCATCTCACTGTCAATACCAAAATTTTGTCTAACTGAAATTTTAATATCTGGTTTTTTGAAAGCTGTTAAAGTTGTCACTATTTTTTCCTCATTGTCATTTTTAGCTGACTATAAGCTAAGGTAATTTTTTTAAGCTTATCTTCAAATTTTCTACTGCCAAGGTTTTTATCAGGATGGTATTTTTTAACAAGAGTTTTAAATTGTTTTTGAATTTCTTCCCATTTACTGTCATATTTTAACTCCATAACTGCTAACGCATCTCGGTCTGTGCTAGTCAAGTTAGTTTTTGTATATTCTTTAAAACCTGTAGATTTAAAAATATTTAATTTATCTTCTAAAGCATTATTCCAAAGAATATTAAAAAAATTGTCTGAGGAGCTAAAACTTTTTGTTGATTTATGCCAAGTTAAATCTGATTTAATAAAATATTCGATTTGCTGATCGGTCATATCAAAAAAATAATTCCACTTTTTATTGAAAAGCTTAATGTGTTCCAAACAGAGTAATCTATAATTTTTACTATTATCTTTTTCTACAGGAGCTCTATAGTTTCCAGGCTGGTCACAATTTTCCCAATCACAAATAATTTTCATATTAAAAAAGTATTTATATAGTAAATTAAGGGTATATGAATAGTTTTTTTAAGCATGTAGAAGATAAAATAAAAAAAAATATAAAAATTAAAAGTATTTTAATTATTGATAATAGCAGTCTACATACAAAACATAAATCATTTGACGTCGACAAATACAATTTAAAAATTGAAATCGAATCTGATTATTTAAAATCGTTAGAAAGAATTAAAGCACAAAGAGAAATAATGACTATTCTTTCTGAAGAGTTGAAAACTAAAATTCATGCTCTAGAAATAACAATTAAATAATTTTATTAAATACTTTTTTTAGCTCAGAAATCGAAATTTTATATTCATTTGGTTTAGTTGTTTGACCAATTTTTTTTAATAAAATAAAATTAATTTTTTTATCGTTATTTTTTTTATCAGCAGTCATATAGTTAGCTATTTTTTTATACTCACTTTTTTTAAAAAATTTTTTTATGTCATATTTTAAATTATTAGAATTATAAATATTTTCTAATTCTTTAAGTGTATTTAAATTACATTTTTTTTTTAGATAGGAGAGTTTAGTTGCCATCATCATGCCCATAATTACAGCTTCTCCATGATTAATTCTTTTCGAATATTTATTTTGTGCTTCGATTGCATGTGCAAAAGTATGACCAAAATTTAGTATCATTCTAATATTTTTTTCATAAATATCCTTATTCACAAAGTGAAGTTTAATCTTACAACTTTCAATTATTGCTTTTTTTAATAAATTTGGATTTCTATTTTTTAATAATGCATAGGAATTATTTTTTAGCCAATTAAAAAAATTACTTTTTAAAATTAAGGAGTGTTTTAAAATTTCAGCAAACCCGCAAACTAATTCTCTATGAGGCAAGCTTTTTAAAAGTTCAATATCAGAAAAAACTAATTTAGGCTGGTAAAAAGATCCAATTAAATTTTTACCTCGCGGAGAATTAACGCCAGTTTTTCCACCAATTGAAGAGTCTACCTGAGCCAATAATGTAGTTGGAATATTTATGAAATTTATTCCACGTTTTATTATGCTTGCAGCAAAAGCACTATAATCCCCCAAAATACCACCACCTAAAGATACTAAAATATCGTTGCGGTTAAAGTTGTTAGCAAGACATTTTTCAACAAGTTTATTTACATTTATTAATGATTTGAATTTTTCATTTACAGTGTATTCAAAAATATAGAGTTTATATTTTTTTAAATAATTTTTAAGTTTAACTTTAAATTTTGTTGGAACATTTTTGTCTACCACTAAAGCAATTTTTTGAGCATCAGGACATATTTCTTTAATTTGGCTAGAAATTTGATTTAAAATATTTATGCCTATAATTACAGAGTAGTTTGAATTTAAATTTTTTACTTTTAGTTTATTTATTTTCATAAATTTTAATTATTTTCTTGACAACTAAATCAACATTTAAATTATCGCAATCAATCATATGATTAGCAAGCGAGTAAGTATTCTTTCTTTCGTTATAAATTTTTTCTAAAGTTAATTTAATATCTTTATTGATTAATAATGGTCTTTTTTTTGAATTCCTAAGTCTTATAGCAAGCAGATTTGTATTTAAATTAAGCCAAAAACTTATTGTATTTGAAATAACGAAGTCTCTAATTTGTTTATTCATAAAAGCACCACCCCCTAAAGATATAACTCTATTATTTTTTTCAATTTCTTGGAGTGTAATTTCTTCTTCTAATTTTCTAAAAAAAACCTCGCCCATTTGTTCAAAAATTTCTTCAATAGTTAATTTAAGTTTTTTTTCTATGATCTTATCTATATCAATGAATTCCATCGAAAAGTGTTTTGAGAGAGCCTTTCCAATGGTTGTCTTTCCAACGCCCATCATTCCAGTCAAAGTAAGGTTTTTTTTCAAATAATTTCCTAATTTATAATTTGATTTATCATAAATTTGTCTTATTTATTCAGTTTAAATATATTTAAATACTATGCAATTTAATAATAATATTAGCATTAACTCAAGACCTTCGGCTAAAAAAAAAAAAATTTATTTTTTTTTTATATTTTGTAGTTTTTTTATTAGTCTTATTTTTATTAAGTAAATTTAATTTTTCATCTCCAAAACAAGAAATTAAAAAAAATATAACTAATGAAATTATTAAACTTAAATAAAAATATTTTTCTTTCGTTAATTTTATTTATTTTTTTTACACCACTTTTTTCAGAAGATAGCGTTGATATCTGGGAAAAAAAAAAATTAAAAATAGATACAAATACAAATAAATCATTAACAGTTATTCCAGAACAACCCGAGTCAAAAATAAAAATTAACTCTCAGCCAGCAAAAGAAATTGATATCGATTCTAATTCTTTAAGTATTAGTAATAATTTGGTTTACGGGATATTTGATCCAGATCAAAATAATTTAACCTTAGATATGTGGGTTAATTCTGACGGAAAAAAAGTTAAGGAGACATTAGATAGAATCAATAATATTAAACTTTCTTCTTTTGCAGAGGAAATATTTATTAATACTTTATTTACTATTGCTAAATTACCAAATCAAAACATGACCGATGAAGAATTTATAAATTATAAATTTAATTGGCTTATTAAAAATAACAAAGATGACCTTATAGCAATTTTTTTAAATAAAAATAGTGAATTTCCAAATAAGCAAAAAGTTATTAAATATTTAGTAGATGAAAATATCGTAAAAGGTAATTTAAAAGAGGCTTGCCAAAATATTTTTCTTATAAATAAAGATGTAAAAGATTCATACTTAGAGCAATTTAAAATTATTTGTCTCATTCAAAATGACAAAAAAACAGAAGCACAACTTACTCTTGATATATTAAGAGAGCAAAATTTATCAAATAATTTTTTTGATAAAAAAATTGATTATCTATTAGATTTAACTAATAAGTTAGATAATAAAATTGATGATACCAACCTACTAAATTTTTATTTATCATCAATAACTATTCCAGATTTTTCTTATACTCCAAAAGAAAATACAAATAAAAAAATATGGCAATACTTAACGGCTGCAAATTTATTTAAAATTGATAATTTTGAAGATAAAGAACAACTTAAGCAATTAGAATTTGCCGTTAATGATGGTTCTTTGCCAGTTTCATATATTTTTACAATTTATAAAAATATAAAATTTAACTTAAGTGATTTATTAAATGTTGAAGCAGTTTATCCAACTCTTGATGTTATAAGTGCTAGAGCTTTAATATATCAAAAAATTTTATTATCAGAAAATACCGAGGCAAAACTTAAATATATTTTTTTATTAAATGATTTGTTAAAAAAAGATAAGCTATCTAACATATCGAGAGAATATGTAGATAAAGAACTTAAATCTTTGGACCAAAATAAAATACCTTTGGCTTATAGGCAATTAGTATCTGAAAATATTATTTACAAGAAGGAGACTGAACTTAAAAGAATTAATTATAACAATGATAATTATCATACCTCAGGGATCTTAACTTTTTATACAGAGAAAAATATTTCCAAAAAACAGGTGGAAAAAGAAATTGAGAGTATTTCTAAAAAAATTAAAAAAAATAAAGAATATAAAATTTCTATAAAAGACACTATTCTTTTTGAGAGCTTAGAAAGCGATGAAATTACAATTCCTGTTGAACTTATTGATAAAGAAAATATAAAAAATAATACTCCTTCAATAGAATTATTAAATCTAGTTAAAAATAATGAAATTGGGTTGCTTTTACTAAAAATAGTAGAAATGATAGGCCAAGATGAAATTTTAGATTTAAATGACCAAACTATTTATTTTGTTAATCATTTATCAATAAAGTCAGGTTTAAAAAAAATTAGAAATAAAATTTTGACCACAGCACTACCTGAAAGAGGCAAAATCTAATATACTAGTGATTAATGCAAATTAGAAAAATTTTAACTGAGCCCGATCCTTTTTTAAGACAAGTATCCAAGGAGGTTACAAAAGTTGATGATTCAATAAGAGAGTTAATGGATGATATGCTTGAAACAATGTATGCAGCTCCAGGAATCGGTCTAGCGGCTATACAAGTTGGGGTCCCCAAAAGAATTATTGTAATTGATTTATCAAGAGAAGAAAAAAAAACGCCACTATACTTTGTTAATCCTAAAATAATTATAAAATCAAAGAACATTTCGACCTATGAGGAAGGGTGTTTATCTGTACCCGGACAGTTTGCTGAAATAGATAGACCTGATCAGTGCCATATTACTTATCTAGATTATAATGGTCAAAAAAAAGAATTAAAAGCGGAAGGACTTTTAGCAACTTGTATTCAACACGAAATGGATCATTTAGAGGGAATTTTATTTATTGATTATTTATCAAAACTGAAAAAAAATTTTATTGTTAAAAAACTTTCAAAACAAAAAAAAGTATTAGAAAGAATAGTGGTTTAAATTAATTAAACTAATGCCACATAAAATTATTTTTATGGGAACACCCAAGTTCTCAGTTCCAACATTAGAGGCGTTAGCAAAATCTTCATACAAAATTTCTTGCGTTTATACCCAACCTTCAAAACAATCTAAAAGAGGTCATAAATTAAATTCATCACCAATACAAAAAAGTGCTGAACATTTAAATTTAATTATACGAAGCCCTAATAATTTAAACACTACTGAAGAATTTAATTTTTTTATAGATCAGAAACCAGATATTGTTGTTGTAGTTGCTTACGGACAGCTAATACCAAAAAAATTTCTAGAGATACCTAAAAAAGGTTTTATAAATATTCATGCTTCTTTGCTTCCTAGCTGGCGTGGGGCAGCCCCTATTCAAAGAGCTATTATGAACTTAGATAAGGAAACAGGTATAAGTATCATGAAAATTACTGAGGAACTAGATTCAGGCCCAGTCATGAAAAAAATTAAGTTAAATATTAGCCCCTCAGACACAAGTAGTGAAATTTCAGAAAAATTATCAAAAATAGGTTCCAAAAATATTATAGAAGTTCTAGATAATATATTTGAGGACAAAGTAAAATTTATTGATCAAGAACATAATCTTGCTACTTATGCAAAAAAAATTAAAAAAAATGAAGGTAAAATAGATTGGGAAGTAAATGCCAAAGAAATTATTGGTAAAATTAATGGTTTAAATCCAGATCCTGGAGCGTGGTTTGAATACAAAAAAGTAAGATATAAAATATGGAAAGCATCGATATTTGAAAAAAAAGGACTTCCTGGAACTATTTTGGATAATAACTTCACAATAGCATGTAATGATAAATCGATAAAAATAATAGAAATCCAAAGAGAAGGAAAAAATAAATTATTACTAAAAGATTTTTTACTAGGAACAAAAATTCAAGTAGGCGACATAGTTAAGTAATGTTTAACTATCAAATTATAATTGAATATGATGGAACTAATTTTGTGGGCTGGCAAAAACAAAAAAATGGACATTCAATTCAACAAACGATTGAAAACATTTTAACTAAAATTTTAAAAAAAAAAATTATACTTTATGGTTCTGGAAGAACAGACGCAGGCGTCCATGCTGAAGGTCAATCGGCTAATTTTAGTCTAAAATCTAAAATAAATAATAAATATTCTTTCCTAAATTCAGTTAATTTTTTTTTAAATAAAAAAAAGATATCTATTTTAAAAATTAATGAAAAAAAACTAGATTTTCATGCGAGATTTAGTGCAAAAAAAAGAGAATATAAGTATTTAATAATCAATCGTATAGCCCCATCTTCATTAGAATTCAATCGAGCATGGCATATAAAAACTAATTTAAATTTAAAATTGATGAAAAAGGCTACAAACTTATTAAAAGGTAAAAAGGATTTCTCAACTTTTAGGTCTTCATCCTGTAATGCTAAATCACCTATTAAAACCCTGGATGAAGCTAAAGTAAAAAAATTGGGGGATAAAATAATTATACTATTTAAATCAAAATCTTTTTTACAGCAGCAAGTTAGATCGATGGTTGGATGTTTAAAATATGTCGGAGAAGAGAAATGGAACTTAAAAAAATTTAGAACTATTATTAAATCAAAAAAAAGAGCTAATTGTGCTCCACCAGCCCCAGCGAAAGGTCTGTACTTGTCTAAAGTCTCTTATTAATATTTTATTATCTAAAACCATATTTTTTTATTGAATTGAATGAAATAGAGAATATAGAAATTAAATTTTCTAAAATACTTAATTGATTTAAATTTTTATTAATTTTCCAAACCCAATATAAGTTCTTTAAACGACTACTTTGAAGGGAATTTTTTCTTATTTGATATTCAGTTAAGCAATCTGGATAACAATATGCATAATCAATTTTTTTTAGTAATTGGCATTTGTAATAGTAATCTTCACAAATTTCAGTATTTGGAAATTTTATATTTTTTGAAATAGATCTTTTTATAATCATTGTACTTGTAGCAATAGAAGTGTTTTTAATAAAAGATTTATAATTAAATTTGTTAGGTACAAAAATAGTATTTTGTATTGGGTTATTTACCTTAAACGTTTTGTAATGAGTATATGTAAAAAAATAATTATTTTTTTTCATAAAATTAATTTGAAGTTTTAATTTATTTTTTTTCCACAAATCATCTGAATCAATAAAGGCTATATATTCTGACTTAGACTTTTTAATTGCTAAATTTCTGCAATAAGCTGTACCTTTATTTTTTGATAGAAAAAAAATTTTAATTTTTTTTTTTTTATATTTGAATAAAATATTTTTTGTAATTTTATCTGAATTATCATCAATTATAATTAGTTCCCAATTTTTATGAGTTTGATTTATAATAGATTGAATCGTTTTTTGAATGGTTTGAGAGCTATTATAATTAGGTAATATTATTGATACTTTGGATTCTTTTTTATTGATCAATCTCACTTAAAATATTCAATCAAAATATTTTGATAAATTTTTGTTAGTTTTTTTAAATCTGATATAGAAACACATTCGTCAACTTTATGCATTGTTTTATTTACCAAGCCAAATTCAAGACAGGGAGCAATTTTTTTTATAAATCTTGCATCCGATGTTCCACCGGTTGTTGAAAAAATAGGATTAATTTTAGTAATTTTTTTAATTATTTTTTTAGCCATATAAATAGTTGATCCTGGCTTAGTTAAAAAATATTCTCCTGTAACCAAAAAATTTAATTTATATTTAGTTCTATTTTTTTTACATATTGATTTAACCACAGAGGTTATTCTTTTTTTTAAACTTACAGATGTGTGGTAGTTATTGTATCTAATATTAAATTGAGTTTTTGCTCTAGCTGGAATAACATTGTGGGCTTGGTTATCTACGTTTATAGCTGTAAATTCTAAATTCGAAGATTGAAAATGTTTATTTCCTTTATCTAAGGGTTTGTCTTTAAGTTTATTGCATATAGCAATTAAAGTATTTATCGGATTTTTTGAGAGATGCGGATAAGCAACATGACCTTGACTGCCTAGTATCTCTAACATACATGATAGACTGCCTCTTCTGCCAATCTTAATCATTTCTCCTAATTTTGTTGGATTTGTTGGTTCTCCAACAATACAAAAGTCTATTTTTTCTTTTTTTTTAATTAAATAATCTACTACTTTTTTAGTACCATTTACTGCCTGGCCTTCTTCATCTCCTGTAATTAAAAAACTAATAGATCCATTTATTTTTTTATTATTTTTCAAAAAAATGCTGACAGCGGCTATAAAACAGGCAATTGAACTTTTCATATCATTAGCGCCTCTACCAATTAAATGTTTGTTTTTGACTATCGGCTTAAAGGGATTAACCGTCCAATCATTTAAATTACCCGGAGGCACAACATCTGTATGACCTGCGTAGCAAAAATTAGGTTGTTTGTTTCCTAGTCTCGCATAGAGATTTTTAATTGGTGGATTTTTTTTATCTTTAAATTCTAAAATTTTACAACTGAATTTTAATTGTTTAAGTTTTTTTGCTATATAATTTATTGCTCCAGCATCAATAGGTGTTATACTCGGGAAACTTATAAGGTCTTTAGATAACTGTAGCTCGTCAAAATTTTTCATTAATCTCTTAGCAAATCATTAATTGAAGTTTTACTTCTAGTTTTTTCGTCAACTTGTTTGATTATAACTGCACAATTTAATGATGGTGCGTTAGGATTCTTTTTATCAGGTAGTGATCCTGGCACAACAACGGAGTAAGGAGGGATTTTACCATAAGTAATGTCTCCAGTATGTCTATTAACAATTTTTGTAGATTGACCGATATACATTCCCATACTAATTACAGAACCTTCTCCAACAATTACTCCTTCTACAACTTCTGACATGGCTCCAAGAAAAACATTATCTTCAATAATTGTTGGCAAAGCTTGAGCTGGCTCTAAGACCCCACCTATACCTGATCCAGCTGATATATGACAGTTTTTACCAATCTGACTGCAGCTGCCCGCTCTTGAAAAAGTGTCCATCATGGTTCCCTCATCGATATAAGCACCAATATTTACAAAACATGGCATGAGCACAACATTTTTTCCTATAAAGGATCCTTTGCGAACTGGAGAATTTGGAACCATTCTAAATCCAGCTTTGATATGATCTTCTTTAGTCCAGCCTGCTGTTTTTCCTTTTAATAAATGAGATTTGTCATACCAGGTGCTATAAGGACCACTCAAAGTGTCCATTTCGTAAACTCTAAAACTTAACATTATCGCTTTTTTTAAATACTGATGAGTAATCCAGCTACCATTAATTTTTTCAGCAACCCTTACTTTTCCCGAGTCCAAATTTTTGATTGATTCATTAATTGCATCAATAATTTTTTGATCTGAATTTTTATTAATCTGCTCTTTTTTATTCCAAGCTTCTTCTATTATTTTTTCAATTTCTTTATTATTCATTTATTTTACTTAAAAAGTCTGACAAGTTATCTGTTTTATAGTTAATAAAATCCTCATTAGAAAACTCTGCCGCCCAAGGTTCGTCATTTTTAATCCAGACTGTTTTCATTCCTAGTTCATGTGCAGGTTTTAAATTTCTAGCAATATCTTCTATGAATATACAATAATCCGGTTCTATTCCATATTTTTGAATAATTTTTTTGTAAGGCTCGATTGAAGGTTTGGGTATAAAGTCTGAATCAATTATATCAAATACGCCATCAAAAAGATTTTCAATACCTATTCTTTTAGTAACATTACTTGCATGAGCTTTAGATCCATTAGTAAATATATACTTTTTACCCATTAATTTAGTTAATTCATTTTGCAGATTTAAATCTTTTTTAAGAAAATTTAAATCTACGTCATGGACATATTGCAGGAACTCTTCAGCATCAATGTTATGATTTTTAATCATTCCATTAAGCGTTGTATGATATTCTTGAAAATAATTTTTTTGAATTTTTTTTGCTTCTTCTAAATTTATATTTAGTTTTTTAGATATAAAAAAAGACATTTTTTTATCTACCTGGTCAAATACTTTAGTATCACCAGAATAAAGTGTGTTATCTAAATCAAATAGCCAGTATTTTATTTTTTTTAATTCTTTCATTTTCTAATAAGAGTACCAGCTCCTTCGTCAGAAAATATTTCATAAAGAATAGAATGAAGTTTTCTTCCATCAATAATTACTACACCTCTTACTCCATTTTCAATAGCATCTATCGAATTTAAAAGCTTTGGAATCATACCGCCTTGTACTATGTTTTTATCAATTAAATTTTTTGCTTCACTCGGTTTAATTTCATTAATTAGTTTTTTATTTTCGTCATAAACACCTTCAACATCGGTCATAAGAAGCAGTCTTCGAGATTTTAAACTTTTTGCTACGGCCGCCGCCGCAGTATCTGCATTAATATTATATTTTTGACCATTATCATCTTTACCCATAGGCGATAAAACAGGTATAATATTTTTTTCGATAATAGCTTGAATTTTTTCATTAAGTATTTTTTTTGGTTTTCCCACAAAACCAAGAGCTTTGTTTTCTTGTTCCACAATAATAACGTTATTTGTATCGACATTTAAACCTTCAGCTTTGCAATTTTTTTTATCTAATTTTTCAATAATTTCAGAATTAAAATCTATTAAAGCTCTTTCAACTACCTCCATAGTTTGTTTGTCAGTAACTCTTAGTCCATTTATAAATTGACTATCTATATTTAATTTTTCTAATTCTGATTTTATTTTTGGTCCACCTCCGTGAATAATTATAACTTTTAGATCTAATTTATGAAGTACAGATATATCTTCTATAAATTTATCAAATAAATCTGGGTCTATTAAAACCTTTCCACCACACTTTATAACTATTTTTTCTTTTTTATATTTATTTGCATATTTAGAAACCAAAGAAATATTTGGTGCATTTTTTGGCCAAAATGATCTCAAATTTTCTAAATATTCTTCTTTAGAGCTCATCTAAATTGTTTTAACTTTTGTACTTCTCATAATGAACCATTGTTGAGCAATAGTTAGCACGTTATTAATAGTCCAATACAAAACTAACCCTGAAGGAAAAGGAGCTAATATTACGGTTAAGAATATTGGTAAGAACATAAAGATTTTAGCTTGTAAAGGATCGGTTGGTGCTGGATTCAATTTTTGTTGAATGAACATCGTTACACCCATTAGTATGGGCCAAATACCAATAATTAAGAAATTTGGCGGACCCCAAGGTATTAACCCAAAAAGATTAAATATAGACGTAGGGTCTTGAGCAGATAAATCTTTTATCCAACCAAAAAATGGTTGATGTCGCATTTCTAAAGAAATGAAAAGCATCTTGTAAATTGCAAAAAAGAATGGAATTTGTATCAAGATAGGCAAACAACCTGAAGCAGGATTAATTTGTTCTTTTTTGTATAAAGCCATGATCGCTTGTTGAAACTTAACCCTATCCTCTTTGTGTAGATCTTTTAGTCTAGTCATCTCCGGCTGTAAGGCTTTCATTTTTGCCATTGATTTAAAGGAATAGTTTGCAAGAGGAAAAAAGATTAATCTTATGATTACTGTAATAATAATAATAGAAATTCCAAAATTACCAGTTAACTCGAAGAAGTAATTAGCTATAAAAAATAACGGTTTTGTAAAAAAGTAAAACCAACCCCAGTCAATAATTAAATCTAATTTATCTATTTTTTCATTTACTGCATACGTATCAATAGTTTTAACTTCTTTAGCTGCTACAAATACTTTTACTTCACTATTAATTTTTGAAGAAGGTTCAATAGTTTTTGGTTTGTTTAATAAAAAATTAGCCTTATACGCATCTTGATATAAAAAAGTTGATTTAAAACTTTCTCCAGATTCCGGAACAAGTACTGTCATCCAGTATTTATCAGTTATTCCAATCCAACCTTTATTAGCTTCTCTTGTTATTTTTTTCTCTTCTATATCTTTATAAGCATCTTCTTTTAGTTCATCATTAAAAACTCCAATGAATCCTTCATGTAAAATAAAAAAACCTTGTAAATCTTTTGGTTTGTTATTTCTCGTTATTTGAGCATATGGATATAATTCAATTTTTTCAGATGATTTATTATCGACTTCTTGAACAATTTTAAAAAGATAATTATCGTCAAGAGTAATTTTTTTTCTAAAAATGATATTAGAACCATTATTCCATTCTAAAATAATTGGATTTTTATTTGATTGGACTTTGTTGTCTACTATATTCCATACACTTTTGTTTGTTGGAACTTTAATTTTATCACCAATGCTTGCCCAACCAGATTCAATAAAATATCCCTCATCTGTTTCTTTAGGGTTTAAAAATGTTACATTTTTAATAGATTTAAGATCTTCTCGGTAATTTTTAAATGATAAATCATCAATTATAGCTCCATCAAGAGAGATAGATCCTTTAATTTTATTATTTTCTAATAAAATACGATTAGTTTTTTTTATTGATTCTTCTCTTGAAATTTTTTGCTCTATTTTTGACTCATTTATATTCGGAACAAGACCATTATTTAATTCCTTATTATTTGGCTTTTGATTTTCAACTATTTCAGTTTGATTTTTATTAGACTTAGGAGGATCAACAAAAGCTGACCAAAAAAGTAATACAGACATAGATAAAGCCACCGCAATAAAAACATTCTTATTGTCCATTTAATTTAATTCCTTCGATTTAAGATTTTTTTCTGGAACTAAGTCTATTCCATCTCCAGCACCTAAAATCTTAATAGGATGACATTTTGAAATTCTTTTTAAAGTATAAAAACCACCTTTTATTAAACCATGTTTTTTTAGTGACTCTTGGCAGTACTCCGAGCAAGTGGGTAAAAATCTACATTTGATACCAAGCAAGGGTGATATAAAAAAATTATAAAATTTAATTAAATATAAAATTAGAAAAATTAAAAAATTTTCAATAACAACGCTAAAATTTTTCAAAACTTTTTTGCATTGCTGAAAATAATACTTTATGATTTTTTTCATAGGCTTTTGATTTTCCAAAAACTATATAAGTATAATTAGAATTAATTGCACCCTTTATTTTTAAAAGATTGTGCACTATAGCTTTTAATTTACGTCTAATTCTGTTTCTTTTTACAGCGTTCCCAACTTTTTTTTTCATCACAAAACTTAAATGTAATAAGTTTTTATTTTTGCTTGGTATAAAATTTTTTGCTGCAAAAATAGAAAAAAAATCGGTATGAACTTTTTTTTCTTTTAAAACTGTTTTAAAGTGAATATTTTTTTTTAGACTTTCAAGCTTAATCATTAAAAATTAAGTTGAGATAGTTTTTCTTCCTTTAGCTCTTCGTCTAGCAATTAACTTTCGACCGCCCTTAGTAGCCATTCGAGCTCTAAAACCGTGTCTTCTTTTTCTTACTAAGTTACTGGGCTGATAAGTTCTTTTCATGGATATTTAAAGTTATATAATCTAATAAATTTGTATTGTACATGTAAATAATGAGTAAAAAGCTCAAAATATTTTTAGGAATTTCTTATTTGTTTATTCTGTCTATATTTTTGTATTTTACTTTTTTGCACATTGAACTAAGTAGACTAAATGATTTCTCATACTATAAAGAAGTTCAATTAAATTTAGAGAATTTTATTCTAGATAATATTTATATTAATTTATTAATTTTCTTTATATTTTCTGTAGTTTGGGTCTCTCTGCTCGGATTTGCAACTCCTTTATTAATAATCTCGGGAATTTTATTTGGCAAATGGTACGGCACATTTATATCATTGATTGCTATATCTGTTGGTACATTGATACTTTATATAATTACAAATTTTTTTTTTAAAGATTTAGTTAATGAATTATTAAAAAAAAAATTTTTAAAATATATTACTCTTTTTAATAAATATGAATTTTATTATTTCTTTATTTTTAGATTCACAGGGGGTTTAGGTCTTCCATTCCCTTTACAAAACACCCTGCCAGTCATTTTTAATATTAAAAAAATTAATTATTTTTTTGCAAGTATTCTAGGATTTGTACCAGGTTTTTTTATCTGGAATACCATTGGATCTGGAATTAATATGTTCATAAAAAATTCAGAAAGTTTTAGTTTTATTAAGTTATTAGCTAGTAAAGAAATTTATATGCCAATCTTAATGTTTTTAATTTTTGTTATTATTACTTTATTTATTAAGAAAAAATTTTTTAATGTCAAAGATAAATAAAAATAATTTATTTGAAGATCAAAGTCCTTATCTTCAGCAGCACAAAAATAATCCTGTAAATTGGCAGTTGTGGTCAAAAGAATCTTTAGACGCTGCTAAAGAAAAAAAAATTCCCATACTTCTCAGCATTGGATATGCAAGTTGCCATTGGTGTCATGTTATGGCCCATGAAAGTTTCGAAGATAAAGAAACAGCAGATCTTATGAATAAATATTTTTTAAATATAAAAGTAGATCGAGAAGAAAGGCCAGATATTGATTATATTTTTCAAAGTTCTTTTCAACTTTTTAATCAGTCAGGTGGCGGATGGCCTTTAACAATGTTTCTAGATGAAAATGCCATACCTTTTATGGCAGGAACCTACTTTCCCAAAGTTCCTTCTCACGGTTTACCTTCGTTTAAAGAAATTATTTTAAAGGTAGGAGAAACTTATAATCAACAACGAGAAGAAATAATTAGACAGTCTCCAATTATTTCTAAAAGTTTAGAATTAAGAAAATCATCTGTTTTTGATCAAGATCTAGAAGTTATTTTACAAAATATAATTAATAACTTGGACAAAGAAAAGGGTGGCTATAAGGGAGCTCCCAAATTTCCAATATTTAATATTTATGACACTCTTGTTTATTTTTTTACCAAAACAAAAAATTTAAATTATTTAAAACCTGTAGAATTAATTTTAAAACAGCTTTGTTCTCAGGGAATATATGATCATGTAGAAGGTGGGCTATCAAGGTATACCGTCGATGAAAATTGGTTAATCCCTCATTTTGAGAAGATGCTTTATGATAATGCTCAGTTTATTTTATTAATATCTAAATTTCTTAAAATAAATAAAAACGAATATTTTGAAAAAAAAATTATTCAAACTATAGAATTTATAAATAAAAGTTTTTTAAACGTTGAACATAATTTATTAGGTTCCGCCTACGATGCTGATAGTGAAGGAGAAGAGGGAAAATATTATGTTTTTAATTATAATGAATTAAAAGAGATTAGAGATATTGAGCAATATTTTGATGTTAAGCCAGAAGGTAATTGGGAAAATAAGATAATACTAAGAGAAATGAAGTCTCCTCCAGAGTCATTAATTATTAAATTAAATGAATTAAGACAAAAAAAGAATAAGCCATTTTTTGACAATAAGGTTCAACTTGACCTTAATTCTCTTTGGATTAGTGCTTTAGTTTCAGCTGAAAAAATATTACCCAATAAACATTATTTACAAACAGCAGAAATTTTTTACAATAATTTAGAGAAATTATTCTTAAGAGAAGAAAAATTATTCCATACAAATTCAAAAAGTTCAGTTTTTTTAGAAGATTATGCTTACACTATAGCAATGTTATTAGATCTTTCAGACCAAACCCTTAAAACTAATTATTTATTTAAAGCTAAAGATTTATGTAAAAAAACTATTGAACTTTTTTATGTAAAAGAAAAATCTATATTTCAAAAAAATGTGATTAAGATGAATGATATTTTTCATAAACCAATAGATATCAGTGATCATAATATTCCAAATGGTAATTCTATTATGTTGATGAATTTTTCAAGATTAGGAATGAAAAATGAAGCTAAAGAATTATCTAATAGCTTAAATGGTTATTTAAATAACTATAAATCATTAATGACCAGTAGTTTAAAAGCAATTGATTATTATAAAATGATAGAAGCCAACCAAAATTGTACTGATACAGGATGCATAATTTAAATCAAAATGAAAAAAAAATCAAAGAGCTTACTTATTGGGCTATTTGGCTAACATTAGTAATTTTATGGAATTATGGTTATCCCAACGCTTCGCCACTTTATGATGTTATGGTTGCCGTAGGATTGTCTATTATTTTTATTTTAATAAAAAAAATAAAATAAATATTGTGAAAATTTTTGAAACAATGCATAAAGACTTTCCACCTTTTGTAGATCCAGCAACGGGTAAACCCTTAAGCTTGAAAGATTTGCATTATGTGGTCCAGGATACAAATAACGATCAAAAGAAATACCCAATAATCAAAGGCATTCCCCGTCTTTTGTTGCAGCGCGAAAACTATGCTGCTGCATTTGGTGATCAGTGGTTAAGGTGGCGCACTACACAATTAGATTCTTTTTCTGGTACTACTATTACACGTGATCGACTTTATCGATGCCTAGATAAAAAAGGCATAGAAATACTTTCTAACATTAGTAATCCCGCCCATGTACTAGAAGTGGGTTGTGGGGCAGGTCGATTTACGGAGATCCTTTTAAAATTTTCCGGTGCCCGTGTGACTTCACTTGATATTAGTAATGCTGTTGAGGCCAATCAATCAAACTTTTGTCAAGATGAAAGGCACAGAATTGTTCAAGCAGATATTAATCAAGCTCCATTTCAAAAGGAACAATTCGATATGGTGCTTTGTCTTGGAGTAGTTCAACATACGCCAGATCCCGAAGAAACAATTAAAAATCTATTTAGTCAGTTGAAACGGGGAGGGATGTTGGTCATCGATCATTATAGGCCTGAAGTCAAGCGGTTGACCAAAATAACTGCCAATTTACTTCGACCATTTATCAAGCGTTTATCAAACCAAAGTAGAATGCAAATAGTTAAACTTCTAGTTAGTATCTTCTTTCCAATACATCGAGCAATTAGAAATATGCCCTTAGCACAAAAAATTTTTTCTAGAATTTCTCCAATTACGACATATTTTCAATTATATCCAAATCTACCAGAGTCATTACTGAGAGATTGGTCAATTCTGGATACACATGACGCATTAACAGATTGGTATAAGCATTTGAGATCCCCCAATCAGATAAGCTTGACCCTTGAAAAAATTGGCGGAACTCAAATTAGTCTAAAGATAGCAGGCAACGGGGTAGAGGCCATTTGTTTTAAGCCTAAATGACTAAAATAATTTGAATTATAATACAATCAAAGAAGCAAAAT
>SXGQ01707294.1_pt1 | contig 20800 bp, 19 predicted proteins | sample 3178371 | NCBI WGS metagenome assembly SXGQ01 (sample SAMN11356859, study PRJNA531348) | freshwater metagenome | isolation source: freshwater sample F1-20 | place: China: Fuxian Lake, Yuxi | collected 2017-12-25 | reverse complement strand
GATATGATATCATATTATAATGCCTTGTCTATTTTTGCGGCGATTGCCTCTATTGTATAATTTTCATTATAATATGTTAAATCTGTTATTGCCGGGCGATTTACAAATTCTAAATATTTATCATCATTATTATCTAATTCTATAATTTCATTAATTATTTTTTGATATGATTCTATACTATCATCTTCTAAATATAACATAGAGTTTCGTGATATTACTTTGTGTATGTGATTAGCACCCCAATATATAGGAATAATTCGCGATATATATGGGTTAATTATTTTTTCCGTAGAATACGTATTGCTATCTCCTTCCTTCTTGCTATTTTCAAAACATATTATAAACTTATAATTACTAATATAATCTCTGAATTCTTCTGTCCACCATTTATGTTCTAATAAAAAATTCATGTTATTACAATATCTACCTAGAGATTCTACTTTTTTATATTTGTTTAAATAATGAAACATATTGTTTCTTACTGCGCAGTCTCCATTAGATACTATGAAACAACAGAATTTCTCTGGTATTTTCGTTATTATTGGGCGCTCAATCAATCTATTTAATATATTATATTTATCTTCATACATATGTATATAATATACGTAAAATGGATAATCTACTATATTTTTCTCCGTCTTTTTTGAAAATAATATTAAATCATAATTTTCTGTATCATTTATCCAAGGTTCCGCAGACCATAATATTTTATATTTCCATTTTTTATTGTTATACATCTTGCTATTAAATACCGACTCTAGCAAAACATTCGCTTTATCATAATCATTCGTAAATTCAAAATTTTTTAATTTAGCAGTTTTCTCAAATATTTTTTTAAATATTGTTGGATCATCGCAAGCACCCGGCGCATTTAAATATATATAATATTCAGTCATCGCCAGATTAATATATAATAAAATATATATATTATTGTTTATATGCGTATTTATCCTATTTATATATAAAAATATAAGAAATATATTATTAAATAAATGCCAATTGCCGATACCGAGGTAATTTTAGAAGATGCCATATATGATTTGAAAGCATTTTCTAAAGTTCATCCAGGAGGTAGTTATATGCTCAATATTTTTGGAGGTAAAAATGCTACAATTCATTATTATATGCTACATCCTCATCTTAAATTACGAAATACTATTTTAGATAAATATAAATTACGAATGATTAAAGACGAAGATAAAGACGAAGATAATAATACAAGCACATATATTATAAATACTAATAACTATGTAGAACTCAAAAAAAAAGTTTATAATCGTATTAAATATCCTTATGCTACAGCCGAATGGTATTTTAAAGCGTTTGTAATACTAACCTCTCTCTTATATCTCGAATATCATAACATATATTATGGTTTCTCTATAATTAAATCAATAATTCATGGTATTCTTATGGCATTCGTAGGATTATGTATTCAACATGACGCTAACCATGGCGCAATTTCGCCTAATAAATACGTTAATATTTTCTGGGGTTTTACACAGGATTGGATAGGTGGCAGTTCTTTGTTATGGAAGCATCATCATGTCTTATTACATCACGCGCATACAAATGTATATAATAAAGACCCTGATATAACTACAGATATTTTGAGGCTTCATAAATCTGTTAAATGGAATAGTAAATACAAAAAGCAAAAAATATATGCTTGGGTTTTATTGTCATTACTTCCAATTAATTGGCATTTTAAAGAAATTGCCGATTTATATTATATGAATCACATGGGTCATAATATATCTAATGCGGCATTGTATGAAATGCGGTTAGGCATCATGTTTCGCATTATGTTTATATTGCGTTTTTATGCGATTCCCTTATATCTTTATCCATTCTTCAATACTGTTTTATATATCGCTTTAATCTTATTTGTTGGAGGCGTATATTTGGGTATTAATTTTATAATTTCGCACAATTTTGAAGGAGTTAAAAATATATCGTTGGATGAAAATAAAAAATACGATTGGGCCTTTGCGCAAGTCGAAACATCTTCTACAGTTGGCGGAAGAATTTTGGGATATTTTCATGGTGGCCTAAATTATCAAATAGAACATCATTTATTTCCTAGGATATCACATGTTCATTATTATAAAATTAAACCAATCGTACAAGAATGGTGTAAGGAAAATAAAATAAAATACAATTATTACAATAATATTTTTAGTAATATAAGGGCGTGCTATAAGCATCTACAGAATTACGGAGATGACAAAGAATTATAAACAGATTACTCTGAATATAAAATATCGTAGCAGATTACTACCAGCGGTTCGCCATCATATTTGTTATTTATCTTCTCTAATATATTCCTATTATAATAGTCCAATTCAATAATATTAAATGATTTCATTATATTATCCTTCTCAATATTACTCATATTATTTATATAATCATTTACAAAAAGACGCAATGTATTACATTCGTCATCTGAAGTTTTTTTTCTGAACTCTTCCATAATATTATTACAGAGATTCCTAATAACAGGAATATTTTCAATATTACTATTTCTAAATAACATTCTAGTTATACTTGAATATTCTTTATATATCTAATCAATTTTTATATTTTTGTCAAAAACTAATATAAAACTATATATATTATAATTATATAATACTGTTTATAAAACATTTTAATTATATTTACTAATATAATTACAATATTAGGCGCTATATCAATTATATTTATAATTATAGCATTATTGTTGTGTTGTATGAATGCTCTTCCCTTATCAATCTACAATGAAGATGATAGGCATCTATGTAAATGCCCTAAATGCCTGAAAAAAGATAATCAACTATATTTACACAATTTTTTACATAAAAAGGTAAAATAATAATATATACATTAACAGATTATATATAAAAAAACCTTTATAAATCTTATATCACAAAATAATAAAAATTGATTCCTTTATATAATTTTTACACCTTTGCACATTTAAAACGCCGATTTAACGACAAAAAAATATACAAAAATATAAAAATTTGGTTATAACCTGTCGTAGAGCAGGTATGAAGTCTTAACTACTGCTACAAAATACTTCTGGTCTTTTACCAGTGTTAAATATAGATTTTACTATTTTTAACATATTTTGCACAGCGTTTTTATCTCTGTTATGATATATTTCGCAATTATGCTTAACCGATTGACATCGTAATATACCATGACATATTATTAATATTCATAATAACTATTTACTATTTATTATTTATTATTTATTATTTATTATTTAAATTTGTTAGTATATTTTTATGTTGTTTTTATCTTATTCTATTTTATTTTCAGTCCAAGGAGATACTATTTTTTTGGAGTTGGCATGTGTCCAACCTTTCTACTAGTCATACCATTAGCATAAAAAATATTTTCGGTTTCTACTCTACTTGTTGCTAATTTTTTTCTATCTTCTGTATTTAGCAAATAATATCTTGAAAGTATTTTAAATTCATCATTACAAGTTTGTTTTTCTAAAAAAGTAACCCTTATCTGAAAATCATGATACATGGATGATACAATAACAAACTTATCTACTTCTTCTGGCATATATTTATCACCTCCTATATAATAACTCAATTGAGCTGATATACCACTTATACTTTCATAACGAATGTTGTCAATAATATCACCATCTCTTTTAACGCTAAATTGATAAAAATATTTACCATCTGTATCTCTCTCTAAAACGCTAACATTTAATAAAGAAAAGTGTCTTATATTTTCATATGTTATAATGTCGGCACTTTCTTGATTTTCAATAAAAAACCTTAATGCATTGTTATATTCACAAGGCGTTTCATTATATAAAATCTTTTTAGAAGATAAAAAATCTTGTAAATTCATACTAGTTGTTATTATATATATATAATCTTGTTTTTAAGTAGTATTTAAATTATTGTAATGCATCTAATATTTTTCGTTTTATATCTTGACAATTATGAGCAATTAAATCATAACTTTGTCCATAAGTGATAATATCCATTAATTTTTTTACTCTTTCTGGATCATAATCATTTGACCTCATTTTATCACAACTATCAATTATCCAATTATGTCCTTCTTCATTCATTGTTGAACCAGATATATTTGGATTTATTTTTCTCAAAACACCTCCAGATGGTCCGTATTCAACAATATGATATTCATTTGTAGATGTTTTAATCATAATTCCGGCATGATGTATTGAACCAATTGAAATAGGAGCATCTGCTAATCCCCTTTTAATTCCACAAATTTCAACAACTTTATTTGTAATAGGTTGAGGTGGTTTTGGTAATGTTCTAATAAATGTTTTTGGTGCTAATAAGATACCACCTGAACATAATATACTTCTTGGATATGTATCCACATATATGCTTTCATGTATTTCTGTTTCTGGAGTGAAATTATCTAATACAACATTTAGAGCACATAAACGATAAATATTCTCTAAACGATTGTAAATAGGAAATGCATTTTTAATATCATCATAATATTCACTAAAGAATTGTTGTAAATATTTTGCATAAGATGGTAATTCATAATATTCATCATCTTTCAAACATACTATATTTATTTTTTCTTTTATTTTTTTGAATGTTAATATATCATCTTCCAATGTATATTTAATATCTTCATATGATATTGAAGCACTCATGGTTCTATTTAATTTTTTAAACTCCATATATTCAGCATTAAGTTCTTCTTGTTTATCTTTCAAATTATTATCCCTGACAAAGTTAGAAATCATATCAATTAATCTCATAAATCCATAATGGAATTCAATATTTAATACTTTATATGTTCCTTCTATTTCTCTCATACTAATCATATATGTTTCTTGTTTAATATATTCTTCATCAGCACCATTAATAATTATTGCCATTAATATACGATATATATGTTTCAACATATAATCAGTTAAATATAATGTATCATAAACTGCTGAATTACTTGCAATTATTATTGGATATACATAAGATTTATGATTACTGAATGTTCCTTTTAAATTGTTTCTCAAATCAATACGCATTTGTTTTATTTTATTTCCTATAATAAATTGTTCTATTTCAATATCTGGATTTTTTAACTCATACTGATAATTACCATTATTTAATTTAAATTTATCAAATACATCATATTCATCTATTTCTCCAGTAAATATACCATCATCATCTATCTTTAATGTTGGAAAATCATATGATGCTTTAACTTCAAATAGTTTCATATAATCATTTTTTGGAATACAAAGATAATTATCTATAATAAATCGTTCAATTTCATTTACTTTTTCCATTTTGTTAATTGACATTATAATATTGATTTAAATTAATTAAATAAATTTAAATCATTTTTTTTATTTATTATCTTTTTTTGTGTTTAATTTTGCTTTACGATTTAAGTATGCTTGATGTCTCCATTCTTTTAATTTTTCTGGATTAGTTTCTTTGAAAAATATCACAAGAAACCATCTAACAGAAGAAAAACATTAAAAAATTATTTATAATTTGCATATTTAAAAAATCGGCGTTTTAAATGTGCAAAGGTGTAATAAATAATATGAACCAATTTGGTTACGCAATGAATACCGAACCTTTAGTGATGACCGATTCTGACGACGAATATGAAAACACTGAACTTTCCGGTCTTAATATTAAAAGTAAGATTGTTTATAATATTAATAATAATAAGGCAATTATTAAAATTACAGCAGGCGAACTTATCAGAGAAACTAGAAACTGGATTTATAATAGAGATATCTCAGTAGAAAAAGTAAAAGAACTTAAAGAAAATTATATCGCTAATAACAGCAGCGATTACTTTAATATTATGGATAATGATAATGGAAATAATATTTCACCAGCGTGGATTATTAGTCTTGTATATGATAAGCAAGCGCGTAATGTTAGCAATGTAGAAAATTCTAAAAATAGATATAATCTATTTATTGTAGATGGACAACATAGGAGAGAAGTAATTCGCGAACTTTTAGAAGAAAAGAAAATAGTTGATAATATTGAAGTTCTATGTATTATGTATACTATTGATAATTGTGAGAAAGAAAATAAAAATACTACGCTTGAACTATTTAAAAAAATTAATAATAATCTACAATTGAAAGATTGTGATTTTCCTAAAATCTTATCACTCCAAATTGTAGATGCTTTTATTAAAAATAAGGAACTTGTACCTAATATTAAAATCATTAAGAATGAAAAAACAAATAAGACAGGAGTTGCATATGAACCTCTAATTCATGAAAGAGAACTATTTGAACTATTTAACAAAAATTATGCTCTTATTGAAAATCTTAGTTGCGAAGAAGTAATCCATAATATTATTATTATTAAACAAAAAATTTGCTGGAAAGATTTTGATAAAATCTATTCAAATACCCAACAAAACATTAAGAGATACGAAAAGGCAAAGAAATATAACTTTTGGCTTAATCTAAAATCATCTCCTAAATGTAATCCAACTATTTGGATTAAGTATATCGCAAATCCTAACGATTTCAATCCTTAAGAAAGATTATATTTTCTGTATCTCTTTAACTTATTAAACTAATGTTATATATTTTTTATTTTTATTTTTTCATAAGTATATATGATAATAAATATACATTTGTTATATATAGTATTTATTTGCGTCGAACCAAACTTTTTATTTTAAAGTTAAAAAATGATTATATTATTATAGTAGGATATATTATGAATTTTAACTTCGAATCTATTAATTCTGATCCACAAGGGTTTATAAATAATAATAAAAAAAAGGATATTATTGGATTACTTATTAAAGCAGACGATGCCTTCTTTAATGGTGATAAATCTATCTTAAAAGATGATATATATGATATAATTAAAGATTATATTCGCAAAAAATATCCAAAAGACCCTTATTTGAAGCGCGTAGGCGCCGATGTTGATAACAAGGTTGTTCTTCCTTATTATATGGGGTCTCAAAATAAAATTAAGGATAGCGAAGAAGAAATAACAAAATATAAAAAACAATACGCCGGCCCTTATATAATCAGCGACAAACTTGATGGGGTTAGTTGTCTTATAGTATATAATAAAATTGGTAAAAAAAATTTCGATATTAAATTATATACGCGCGGTAATGGTACAGAAGGACAAGATATTAGTCATTTGCTTACATATATAAATGGATTTCCCAGTGTCAATAACATATCTTACGATTATCTAGCAATTAGAGGCGAACTAATTATTTCAAAAGATAATTGGGAAAAACTTAAATTAGAAGGAAATAATGGCGCAAATCCTCGAAATACTGTATCTGGCGCAATTAATTCTAAAAACCTTAATAAAAATGTATTAAACGCTATCGATTTTGTATGTTATACCTTAATTGAACCGAAATTTAAAAATGGTTTAGATATCCTTAAAAAAATGAACTTTTTAATAGTAAATCATACTATAAATGATGATATTAATCTAAATATTTTATCAGAAAATCTTCAAAAATCTAGAAACAATAAGTATATTATAGATGGTATTGTAATTAATGATATCAGCAAAAATTATGAAATTGAAAAGGGGAAGAACCCGACACATTCATTCGCCTTCAAATCTATTCATACTCTAGAACAAGTTGAAGTAATAGTTCGCGAAGTTGAATGGAATGTATCAAAAGATAAGTACATGAAACCTATTGTTAAGTTTGATGAAATTATTTTAGATGATGTGAAAATTAAACAGGCGACCGGATTTAATGCCGGATTTATAGAGAAAAATGTGATAGGTCCTGGTTCTCGCATTATAATTATTCGTTCAGGTAATGTTATACCTCATATTAATTCGGTATTATCTAAATCCGCTTCTGGAAAACCTAGTATGCCCGGAATTGTTGATGTTAATTATAAATGGAATGATACGCATGTAGATATTATTATGATAGACGATGGTAATAAAAATAGTAAATATGATATTAAAAACATAATATATTTTATGAAAACTATAGAAATAGATTATATGGGTCCCGGAAATATAGCAAAAATATATAACGCTGGCTATGATACAATAAATAAAATAATTAATATTACAAAAGAAGAATTGCTAAATATTGAAGGGTTTAAGAATAAAAGTGCTGATAATATTCTTAATGCGTTAAAGAAAATTAAGGACGTCGATTGTAATGTTCTTATGGACGCCTCTAATATTATGGGTCGCGGTTTCGGTTTAAAAAAAATTAAAAGTATTACTGATATACATCCAGAAATACTAGATAATACAAAGACCGCGCGAAATAAGGCTCTTAAATTAAAAGCGTCTGATCTTATAAAAATTAATGGAATTGCGAAAACAAGTGCAGAACTATTTATAGAAAATCTCCCGAAATACTACGAATTTTATGATAATTTAGGGTTTAAATGTAAGGGTGATAAAAAATTGCCGGCAAATGCCGTTGTCGCAAACATTAATACTAATTTTAAAGATAAAACATTTATATTTTCAGGGTTTAGAAACAAAGACTATGAGAAAAAAATAACTGATAATGGTGGAAAAATAACTACCAGCGTATCTAAAAACACTAGTTATTTAATTGTCAAAGATAAAAATGAGAATACTGCCAAAATTATTAAAGCAAGAGAATTAGGAGTAATTATACTTGGTTTAGAAGAATTTGAAAAAATGCTCTAGGGCGTCTCCGCGGTATTTAAGAAAGGAATATTTTAAACCAAAATTTTTAATTTTTATAAAATAAAATTTGAGTACATAACTTTTATTTTTCTAAAGTTTCAAAAGTTTTCTAGAAATTTCTAAAATAAAAAAGTTATGTACTCAAATTTTAAAAGTATATTTTTCTATTTTTTGGTTTGATATAATGGATATATAATGGATATATAATGGATATATAATGGATATATAATGGATATATATAATAGATAATAATTATGGCATCTTCTTATAGATATAACGCGTTTCCTTATGGTACTTATGAAATAGCCGCTGCTATATTACTACAGTATAATAACAATCGTGTATATCCAGATATCATAAGTATTATTGAAGAGTATTCGGAGTTTTTAGAAGAGCATATTAAATATTGTAATGATTTTTATACTGCTCGTAATAACAATAGTTATAATAGGATTATAATAGAATGTATGGCAAATTCAGAACATATGGATTTATTAAGTAGTAATTCAGAATCTATTACAGATATGAAAAATAAATTAAAAAATATAGAAACCGCGCTAGATATTTATTATCCTGATAATTTAAAAAATATTGTTAGAGATATATTATGGCAACGCTATAAAATCTATAAAAATGAAATTAATCTGTTTTTATCCTAGGGAATTTATCTGCCACTCCAGCATTTTATCATAGGAAGATGTTTAAAATTATATATTTGATAATAAGGAATACCCCATTCGCAGTATTTATGTATATTTCCCAATAATGACGGGTTTACCTGCTCCTTTTGTAATATACACGCAATTACACGTTCAAAACTACAGCGATTATAACGGTCTAATACGTAATCTAGCAGTATGCTAATTTTATACTTGCTGTTTATAAATTTTAAATAATCGTGAGTAATTACCGACATACATCCGAAACAACCTTTCCACAAATGCTTATTTTCATAAAATATTCTTAGTTCTAAATTATTAAAAGCATTAATCATCCGTCTCTCATCATATATCTGGTCCCAGTCATGTTCAAATTCCCATATAATTTTATATTTATCTACCGTGAAATCTATATAGGAATTTATAAATACAGAATCATGAATTATTACCGCCGTATCAAATAATTTATTATTTAAATAATAATAGTAAGGTAATAACTCGCCTCTTTTAGGATATTCGCTCTGTATAACTGTTGTATTATAATGCGTTTTATTCGTTAAAAATTTTGGGTCGCTATTATCATCTATTATAATAATTTTGTTTTCCGGATAAAATTTTCTTATACACTCTATACAATGCAACCAATAATTATTTGTTAATTCATTATTTACATGTCTCAATATAATAAACCCTACTTCTGACATTTAATAGAGATATTACTTATATACTTATATACTTATATAAGAATAAGTTTTTCTATACTTATATATTTAATAATATTTCCATTTTATGCTAAAAATAACGCATAATTACGGTTTCTTTTCTTGCACCTCTGTGAGATTACATTTGATATCAAAGTATATAGTATCATATAAAAAATTACCAGATATAATCGATTCTTCCCAGCAATTCTTGTGGTATAAACCACGAAATAAAATATATAGTGATATTACATTTGATTATTTTGAAAACTATGAAAATATGGATGTTAATATTGATATACCTAATGTAGAAGAATATGATCATAATTTTCAATTTGAAAATTATACGAATCTAGATTATTACAAAATAACTCCATTAATAAAAAAATATTTTTATCCTTCTTCTAACATATTTAATATCATCGCGCATATTGAATCTAAATACAATTTAAATTATGAAAATATATGCGTTCTATTTTATAGAGGAAATGATAAAATTACTGAAACTAAATTAAGTCCTTATGACGAATACTTAAAATATTCTAACGAAATATTAAAGAAAAATCCTAATACATTATTTTTAATACAAAGCGATGAAACAGAATTTATAGAGTTTATGACATCTGTATACCCAAATAATTCCTTTTATTTTAAAGATGAAATAAGACATATGAAAAATACTTGTAATACTGTAGACCGTCTAATTAGTTCAAATAATTACGAATATTCAATGAATTATCTCGCTATAACCATAATTATGTCAAAATCAAAATATGTTATATGTGGTTCCGGAAATTGTTCAATATGGATAATGCTATATCGTGGCAATAATAAAAACTGCGTACAATACCTAAACGGCGAATGGATAAATACATTAGAATAAAAAATATAAAAATATAAATCAAGCATTAACACATCAGAACACATCAGAACACATTTAAATACAACTCAACATATATGCGATTGATAGGAATGGTATCATAAATTCTAGTTCGCGGCGATTATTGCTAATCGCGGCAACGCCAATGTTAGCCGTATAAGCCAAGGGTTTCAATAGCATATCCATATTAACTAGATTTTTCTTAACATATTCTGTTAAATCATAGAATACGCTATTATCACATGTATATGCGCCAATAGAAGATTCCGCCAACGCATATTCATTATTACAAATCTTACATTCGGCGCTACCGCTCTTATCAGCATATGTACCAATCTCGCACTGGATACATTTATTATTCTTCTCATAATATCCCATAGGGCATTCAGAACACGTTCGACCCTTATTATCGACAATACTTCCCGCCGGACACTTAAAACATTCGTCGTGATTATTATCATATGGCATATACTCTTTTTTATCTGGATTACAGTCAAAACAACTGTCCTTATATTCGGCGAATTTATCATTACCTACAATATGCCCCTTTTTACACAATGTATGAATATCACTAGTATTAGATTTAGCCTTTGTACATTCAGCGTCTCCTTCGTGCGAATAGAAACCAACAGGACACCTGATACACGAAGCATTAAGAGCGGTTCTATAATAATTCGCCGAACATTTCACACACTCTATTTTGTAATTATTGATTTCATTATCATAATTATCATACTTGAACTCGCTGCCAGGAAGGCAATTATTCATAGTTATGATATTTTCTGAAACACTAACCGCGTCATTAAATTTTCTATAAGCGGCATCTCTTTCTCTTGATACTGTTTTAGCACAACCACATGTAGTAGCAAATTTCATTTTGTGAATGCGAGCATCGACATAACCAATGTTCGAACTAACAATGATGGTAGAGAAAGCGATGATAACAACTGAATAAGGCATCTTTGTCATTAGTGTAAAAAATAATACCAACTATATAATCAATTTTTCAATAATCTTACAAAAAATGTAACAATTTTATCTCTGTTATCGCGCGAATAAAAATATAAAAATATATATAGTTGTTATCATTATCATATTTTTAGGTTTTGTTTTTCTACTAATTTAGCAATTAAACCACACGCTTCCTACTACAACTGCTATCATTAATAGCGGCGTACCTCCTTTAATAATTTTTTCATTATTAACAAGAAATGCGGTACCACTATGAGCAATTGCTACTACAGGTTTCAATATACCATCGATGTTTATAATATTATTATTAAATGACTTTGCGATATCATGGAAGATGCTATCCTCGCAATTATTTCCACCAATTGAAGAGTACGCCAAAGCATTCTTATTATTACATATCTTACACTCCGTCATCCCTTCCTTATCACTGTATGTTCCAATATCACACTGATGACATTCATTATCCTTCTCAAAATATCCTACAGGGCACATATTACAACGAGTTCCCTGAACATTTACAACACTACCTCTAGGGCATGTCATACACTTATCATGATTATTGGGATAAGGCATATAACTGCGTTTATTCAAACATTGACAAGAAATACAACTCGCGAGATGATGACCAAACTTATCATTCCCTACAATACTTCCCTCATTACAAAGAGTATGAACATTACTTGTATTAGTCTTTGCCTTTTTACATTCAGAGGAACCAGGTGTCGAATAGAAACCTTCGGGACAATGATAACAAGTTGTATTTGTTGCGGTCCTGTAATGATTCGCAGGACAAGGAATACAATTGATATTGTATCCATTATCCTTATTATACCTGAACATATGCCCGGCATCGCAATTATTACGCGTAAGAATAATCTCCAAATCTGTATTACTATTCTTCATATACTCAAGGTGACTCTTCAAATCATCTCTTTCTTTTTCGAGATTCCTGACCCAATTATAATCACAGTGGGTGCGACTACTACCCCTACTACTCATACGATGAATGCGTGCCTCTGTATTAATTGCGGCAACATTCAAGAAAATTACGAGAAAGACTACGTTGACGAAGAAAGGAACGACGGACATCTTTGACATAGTTGTATACGTTATATCATACATAATCGTCAATTTTTTTTCATATAACTAAATATTAGAACAATTGTAATAATAATATTTTATATTATTAGAATATGTCATCTAGTTCTAAATTATTGGCATTTAAAAATGATAAAAATAATAATTTAACAGAAAAACAATGCGAGGCATTTATAAAAGATTACAAAGAATATAAAAATGGTAAAATATCAAAGATAACTAATCCAAAAACCAACAAACCTCTTAATGATGCTGATAGAATTAAATATATATATGATAAATGTAAGCATAACTATGACTTTGAAGGGTTATCATATTCTTCTAAATCTAAATCTTCTTCCTCCAATTCAGGTGATAACGAAATCATTTTAGATTCTTATACAAAGGTTCAAGATATTATATATATGCCTCTAAATACTCTCGCACAAAATAAACAATTGATCGCGTCTCTTTTCGCTAAACCAATAATATTAGAAAAAGGATTATATAAGTTGAAAGAATATCTCGAAGTTAATCGCGCGGCTTCTGTAGAACAAAATAAATACGTTAATGCTTATTACAAGATTTTGGAAGAAATTAACACAATTATTAACAATATATATACTAATAATACCTTTTCAGCAGATATTTTATCAAGACAATATGGTTGGGAACTTGGTTATACTTACGACCCTTTTAGAATTGACAAAGTCGCTTCAACAATGCGCCCTAATATAATTAATTCTATTAGAAATACGGGCAAGAAAATAAACAGTATGTGGAAAAATACCATTTATAAAAATCCTAATGAGATAAGAATACTTCCCACAGAATTATCACCATATGCCTTATTTACTAGTATCATTATGTATTCTGAACATAATAGAAATCGCGAAGATATTATTAGAATTTTAGATAATAATATAGAGAAATATTTGGCAGTTCAATTTATTCACGTTCTTATGAGGGATAATATTAACCCTAATATTATTAATAATAATTTTGTTATTAACTCTGTAAATAAAAACATATTTTTATTAGATGCGCTTATCACTAAAAATATACCATTACATTATAGAGATGGTTCCATATCTGTAAGTAAATCGCCTGATTGGTCAGGTACTCCAAGAAGTTCTTCTAGCGGTCATACTCATTACCAATCTAAAGCGAATATTGAAAGATATAAAAAAACAAAAGAAGAATTATTAGCAGATATTTTACAAAATAATATGAATGATACAGACCTCTCTGGCGAAGAATGGAAAGATATGTCTGTAAATAAACTTAAAAAAGTTATATCAATACCATCTGTTATAAATGGTAAAACATATAGACACGCTTTTTATGCTAGAACTCTTTATCTATATTGGAGAAATTCCGTAAAAAGTCATCCGCAGGAAAGAAGACCCTTTATAAATCCCTACAATAGAACACCATTTACAGAGGAAGATAAAGATACAATAATGAACGCTATGTTATCTATGTATCCGCGATTACAAAGACCTACATATGGCGAAGGAAGACGCGATATGTCATATCATACAATGACAGAATACAATCATATTACAATGGTATTCCAATACATTCATATAATACCTGACCAAGAAAATATATTAGTCCCTCTAATATATATTAGAGTACCATTGAGTTTCGCAAATCAAGATATAGATGCTGCCTATATTCCGCAAATATTACTTGAAAACATCAATTATCTCATGCGAAACAAAAAATTATTTGGTAAAAGTATGCCCTTGAAACCATTAGATGTATTAGTTGAGTATAATAATAAAACACTAGAAAATTTAGAACAATACATCGATTTCTTCAATAAAATTAAAAATGCTCTATAATCATCATAATCTATCATTTAAACAGTGCGAGAAATTAAGGTGAAAAAGTCCATATATTGTGCTTCAGTTGTTATATATGAATTATAATATTTGACAAACGCTGGATGCAATTTAAATGGCATCTTTTTACTTATAATTTTATTTTCATTTTTCAATTTATCTATATTTTCAAATAAAAATGCTAGATTAAATTCAACTTCTCTTCCTTCGGCATGATATATAGGTAGATAAGCAATTATATTTACAGAAAATATTTTAATAAGATTGGCGCGTTCTCGTGTTCCTACATTAAACCATATATTAAATCTCCAAAAATATATACCATTTATACGAACCTGCTCTATATTTTGATAATGTATATCATATCTCCCAATTGGTCTCTGTGTAGGTTTTCTAATAATAGGATATTTTTGTTCTAATACATTTAATATAGCATTTTCGTCTTCATTGGTAAATGGTATTCTATTAATAGGATTAATAAACGGTTTCCTATTTCTTATAGAATTTTTCCAATCTTTATATAAACTTTTTGAATAAAAGGCATATGTGAATATTCGACCATTTAACTCATGAGATATTTTAACAACCAATTTTAGTTTATTTATTGATAATTTCTCCCATTTAACTCCCAAATAAGGATCCGAATTATTAATCGTTTTAGGATTTTCCCCATTATTCATAATATATTTAACAAACTCTCTTCTACCTAATTGATTATATGCCGTGTTCATAGAAGAATCCTTTTTAGTCATATCATCGCTCTTTGAACTGCTACTGCTTGTACTGAATGATAATGAAACGTTTGGATCTTCTATTAAAAAGTTTTTATCTACTAGATTTCTCATCATTATCTTTGTTATAGCAAAATCCCTTATTAATTGACTGTCCGAATTAATATTCTCTAATATTATTTTAGAACAATAATAAAACGAGTAATAAGTATATTTATTTCGCTCTAATCTTGCGTAGAACCCAGATGCCGTGGTTACAGCAGTATAATTATCATTATATACTAAATTACCCATATTCATATTTCTCGAATCTTGAACTATTGCGGAGAAATGTAGTTTTTGGCAATATTCTATAAAATAGTACATTCTTTCTCTACTTGTTTCAATATTTGGATTGAAATATTGAAACAAGTATATTTTTAAATCTTTCCTTTTCATAAACGGGTCATATATTGGAATTAATTTTACTATTTCACTAACATATTCTCTATACATCATAATATCACTAGAATTATTATTTGGGTCATTTAAATATCTTTTTAATACTTCAAGTCCCTTCTTTTCACTTATAGGAACTTTGAATATACTTTTTATTAATGCGCGATTATTTTTATATGTTTCATTCGGCAAATTTAATATATCTCTTATGTCTATGTTAGTTAAAACTCTTATCTCTTTTTCATAATCTATCGATTTCGAGTTTTTTGTCTTCTTATCAGATGAAAACGATTTAAAACCTAATTTAGTAAGTTTAGATACGCTCGCAGGAGACATAGATGTCTTTATATCATACTTTTCAACGCATTTATTATACAGATATTTAAGTTTAGCAGCATCTCTTATTATCTTATTCGTTTTCGGATGTTTAATTTGAGATATCTTGCCATTTATGTAATTCTCATAGTCCAATATAATCTTCTTGCATTGTTTTTCATTCAATATATTCGCTTTATCCATTGTTATACTAGATTTGCGAGTTGATGATATAGTTGCCATTCTTATTATAATAGATAAAAAAAATAATTTATTCAGTAAATAATAATTTTACAAAATCTTCATACTCATTTAATGTAAAATGCGCAAAATTATATTTCTTAAATGCCAAATGCATACCTAACTTGTAAAATATCCTATTTTTTTCGGCCATTTTTAATATTATTTTTATGACACCTCTTATTTCGTATAAATAAGATGATTTTTTGCTCAAAGAATGCTCGTAAATATGTTTCTCTTTACTAGTTCCTTTATTAAATATTTTAGGTATTTTGATATCTACTATTTTAACTCCTAAACCCTTTTTCGCAAAAATTTTAATAGTTATTAAATCATACTCTTTCATATTTTTAGAAGATTTTTCATCCTTTATCTCTAATAAATAGTTTATCCCAAAATACTTTCTTATCTTTCTAATGTTAAAAGTTCCGTCCGATAATTCTTTAATAACTAATTCGGATTGTATAGAGGATTCTTTTGATAATTCGGGAATAGGAGATATGCACGGTTTTATACATTTATCATTTTTAGAATTGCTATTATCTTTCTGCCGTGAAGATATAATGTTCTTATTAGATTTGGAAAACTATTTTATAATACAATGTTCATACATATGTAGCAATCGGTTTTTGCTTTGCTTTTCTACCCCTCTTCCTATCTTTTCTCCTGTTTTAGGATTTATAATGTAATCCACTAACCCCTTTTTATATTTTTTATATTCTCCAATATATTTCATACATTCATCAATATTTAAATATGTATTGCTCTTCTTTCCCCACGCCTTTGAAAAATTGTGAGTTAATTTATTGTTTTTAAGTATATTTGATATAGTCCTCTCCTTTTTATGATTATCAATATTTACAACCATATTCTATATAAATAATATATTTTAAGCATACCCTACCCTATGTTATACTATCCATCTATCCATCCTAGTTTATTATAAGTATTTAAACATTGTTTATACGTTTCATAATCTGTAAATGTCATACATCCATAATCTCCTTTGCTATTTGTCATTATAAAATATGTTTTTTGAGTTTTAGTTGGCATATCTATATATAAATATATAATTTTATCTATATATAATAATGTTAAATATTATATCCTTGATAGTCTATATATCTTTCATACATGCCGTATATATTGGTGGTTTAAACCCTTATTTTAAAAAACAAACACGCGGACTATTATTATCTTCTAATGTTGAGAATATTACCCTTACGAAACCAATAAGAAGTAAATACTGTAATTTTAAATGTAATTGTTTCTTTTCACATACTGTTAAAAATGATAATATTTGTGTTCCTATATGGATTAAACCACTCGGTTTATAATACTCTTTACAATTACATTTAGATATCTTATTTTTATGAATTTATGAATTTATGAATATTATTATATTATTATATTATAATAGATAATATATTATGTACACACGTTCGCATATAGATTATGTTTCTGGTGTTAGGAAATATATATATATTGATGGAAATAATAAAAAATATATTAAAGATAAAAATAAATATTATCCTATAAAAAAATATAGAGGCGTTTATTCGCAAAAAAATATACGCGGCGGCGCAAATAAAACTATAGATAACGTTGTATTACAAATATATGATATTCCTGTTAAATCAGAAGAAGATACTCCTTATATAGAATTTGTTATTAATATAGATGTATCAGATTATATTGATGGTGTAGGTGATGATGACAAAACATATAAATCTATTTTAAATGACGATAAACGTATATATGTATTTAATAAAAATAGTCAGGGTATTGATAGTGTTTATGAAACATTAAAAGATGTACCTGGAATGAACCATTTTGTAATAGTTAAAACCGGAAACTTGTTTAACGTTTATATTAACAAGAAAGATTCAACAAATGTTGATATAAAAATGTTTTTGAAATTTTATAATATAATATACAAAAGAAATAATAAAATAACAAAATATTCAGATGATGAATTAAAAGATTTTTTGACAATATTTTCAATTACAGAAGATGAAGATTTTGATGATATACTAAATAGATATGTTAAGATAGATGGTACTGATGAAGAATATAGCGCATTATATAAATCGGCATTAGATAAATTAAATGAATTATATTTATAAATTATAATATAATATTATATTAATGAATGACGCAAAATATAACTGACGCTAAACAAAATTTTAAAGAAGAATTTAAAGAAGAATTTGAAAAAGAATTATTAAAAGAATTAAACAAAGAAAATAAAAAAGAAAATAAAAAAGAAAATATAATAAATATTGATAAGTCGGATATATTATCATATATACTATTATTAGATAGTGCATATAACAAAAGTTTTTATGATAAAATCCGTATAACAAAACTAGAAGTAAATTTTAATATTTTTAGATTTATAACGTTATCTGATTTTAATATTAAACAAAAATATGATCAAGATCTATATAAACAAAAAGATATACCAGTTTATAATGAAAAAAAGTTAAATGATATTTTTAATGTTTTAAAAAATTCAAAAGAAATTTCTAATATTTTAAAAAATTTTTTTGATTTAATGAATAAACTTACTACTACTACTACATCAAAAGATAGTAAATCAGAAATAAGTGCTAAAATATCTGAAATAAATAAAATAAAAGATTTATCGATAAAAAGCATTAATGAAATAGAGTTGCAATATTTTAATTATGTAAATGGTAGTAATTTTTCAGTTGTTCATAAACTAGATGTTATAAACTTTATTAATTATTTGGCAGATGAATATATAAATGAAAGTATAGAAGGAATTTATGTAGGAACTTTTAAATCTGATGTAAAAAATTTAATTGATGAAATTTGTAAAGAAGGAGGAGGAGATAGAGAACAAAAAGATTTAATAATAAAAAAAATAATATCTGATGCAAAAATTAAAGCAATTCTTAAAAAATCATATAATTCCGACGATGATAAAAATATAGAAATTTTATTAAGTAATAATAAATCAATATTTTCCTATAACCCTAGTGATGAAATTCTCAAACAATTTTATGACGACAATACGGCAGTAAAACAACCTATATTTTTTAAAATAACAAAATTTAATACAAAATTTTTCATAATATTCCTTAACAAATTATATAGAGTTTTCAATAAAGATAATAAATACACTGATAAAAATGAAGAAAATTTTATATTATATATATTATATAGGATTTATTATTATTATTTGAATATAGTTGAAAATATTAAAAAATTTGATGAAAAATATAATAGTAAAGTATTAAATGATTACAAAAATAAATTTAGTTTGAGTTCTATAATTTCTATAATTTTGAGTTATAAAATATTATTAATTGATAAAGCAAAAAAAGTTTTAAACGAATATAATAAATTTTTTTTTGAGTTACAAAAAAAAATTATAGAATTATTAAAATTATACAACAGTATTACACATTTTGACGTAGTGTATCCGACAGAGGGTAATAAAGTAATAATTAATAATACACAATATTTTTTCACAGATTTTAAAAAACATATAATATATAGCATTTCGATTGCTGAAAGAGAGTTTGGTAAAGAGGTTAATGATGTTAGTATATTATCAGATTGCATATATGATTATTATAATATTACTTTTAAATACGAGTTATATGATAGCATTTATATTTATAAAGACGAATCTTTAGATATTTTATATAAAATATATAAATATAAATATAATGAATATTATAAAAAATGTTATGATAAAGATTCTTTTCATATGAAGAGTTTCGTAATATATTATGAACAATTGGAAAACGTAGAATTGAAAACACAATTTGAAAAAGTAGAATTGAAAAAACAATTGGAAAATGTAGAATTGAAAAAACAATTGGAAAAACAATTGGAAAAAATATTTATAAATATTTTTATAGAAAAAAAAACTAAAGATTCTTTTAAAGTTATAATAAATATATTACACCAAAAAGCAGCAGAAGCAGCAGCAGCAAAGATAAAAGCATCACCTATAACGCCCCGGAACCGCAAATCTAAAAAAAAAGTAAAAAACTATTCTAGTACTAAAGTAACGCATAGTGATATGTTAGGAGATATTGTTGAGAGAAACTTAATAGATGTTTTTAAGACTTTTAAACCCGATAAAACAATACAAGATAAAGTAGATAGTTCTTTATTAGATATTGTTGAGAGAAACTTAATAGATGTTTTTAAGACTTTTAAACCCGATAAAACAATACAAGATAAAGTAGATAGTTCTTTATTAGATATTGTTGAGAGAAACTTAATAGATGTTTTTAAGACTT
>SXGQ01557412.1_pt1 | contig 20803 bp, 14 predicted proteins | sample 3178371 | NCBI WGS metagenome assembly SXGQ01 (sample SAMN11356859, study PRJNA531348) | freshwater metagenome | isolation source: freshwater sample F1-20 | place: China: Fuxian Lake, Yuxi | collected 2017-12-25 | reverse complement strand
TCGCCATGCGGCTGGATCTTCAGCTTCCGCGGAGCGGGATCGGCAGGCGGCGCCGCCACCCCCTTGCGATCGGCCCACTGCTCCATCGTGATCAGCACCTCGCGGGCCTGGCTACCGGCGTACTGGCCGACGACCCCGTCCTCCGCCATGAAATCGATCAGCCGGGCGCCGCGGCCGTAGCCCACGCCGAGGGCCCGCTGGAGCAACGACACACTGCCGCGTCCCTCGCGGATCACCACCTCGACCGCCGCGTCGTAGAGGTCGTCCTTCTCCTGCGGCGACCCGGTCGCGGCCGGGGCGTCGCCCGACGGGGCGGGCTGGAGGTTGACCAGCTCCAGGGCGTACTGCGGATCGTCGGTGCCGATCTCCGCCATCACGCGACCGATCTCGTCGTCGCTGACGTAGGTGCCCTGGCCACGGAGGATCTGGCTGGTGCCGGGGGAGAGGAAGAGCATGTCGCCGTTGCCGAGGAGGCGCTCGGCCCCCATCTCGTCGAGGACGACGCGGCTGTCGGTGCGGCTCGCCACCTGGAAGGCGATCCGCGCCGGCAGGTTGCTCTTGATGAGGCCGGTGATCACGTCGACCGTCGGCTTCTGGGTGGCGAGGATCAGGTGAATGCCCACCGCCCGGCTCTTCTGCGCGAGGCGGATGATGTGCTGCTCGATCTCCTTGCCGGCGGTCATCATCATGTCGGCGATCTCGTCGGCGATCATGACGATGAACGGCATCGAGGTCGGGATCGCGTCGGCCTCCTCCTGGCTCGGCGGGTTGATCCGCTTGATCAGCTCCTCGCGGCCCAGCGCGTTGTACTGCGTGAGGTGGCGCACGCCGACCTTGGCGAGGAGGGTGTAGCGCTCCTCCATCTTCTGCACCGCCCAGGCGAGGATCGCCTCCGCCTTCTTCATGTCGGTGACCACCGGGTGCATGAGGTGCGGCAGCGACTTGTAGGGGGTCAGCTCGACCATCTTCGGGTCGATCATCAGCATCCGCACCTCGTCGGGGCGGCGCGTCATCAGCATCGAGACGATGATCGAGTTGAGGCAGACGCTCTTGCCGGTGCCGGTGCGGCCGGCGATGAGGAGGTGGGGCATGCTCGCCATGTCCATCACCATCGGGTTGCCCGCCACGTCCTTGCCGAGGTAGATGGGGATCTTCATCGACCGGCTCTTGGCCTGCGTCTCCTCGATCACCTCGCGGAGGCGGACCATCTGCCGGGTGGTGTTGGGCACCTCGATGCCGACCGAGTTCTTCCCCGGGATCGGGGCGACGATCCGCACGCTCGGCACGCGCAGCGCGATCGCCAGGTCGTCGGCGAGGTTGGAGATCTTCGCCAGGCGGAGCCCCGCCTCGAGCTCGATCTCGTACTGCGAGATCACCGGGCCGGTCTCGATCTCGACGACGCGCACCTTGAAGCCGAAGTCGGCGAACGTCTTCTCGAGCACCCGCGCCCGCTCACGTACCTCCTGCTCCTGCTCCTCGAGATGCATCTGCTCCGAAGGCAGGAGGAGCTCGAGGCCGGGCAGCTCGTAGTCGGCGACCGGATCGGCCGCCATCTCGAGCAGCTCCACCGGCTTGCGGCGGCTGGCGAGCGAGCGGATCGGCACCGCGGCGCGGTCCGGCGCCGCGGCGGGCGGCACCGCAGCCGTGTCGTCGGCAGCGGAATTCCCGTCGTCGGCGCCGTCGTCAGCGACGCCGGGATCCCCGTCGAGATCGTTGTCGAGATCGTTGTCGAGGACCTCGTCGAACGAAGCGTCGTCGTCAACCGGCTCCGGGAGCGGCGCCGTGGCGGCCGGCCGACGACGGACGCGGATCGTCGGGCCGTCGAGCGTGTCGCTCTCGTCGTCATCAGCGGCGTCCGCCGCTGCCGAACGTGATCCGGCAATGGAGGCCAGACGGCCGGTGCCGGTGCTGCCCTCGGGGGCGAACGGCTGCGCCGGCCGGCGCCGGGCGAGGGTGCCGGCGAGCGCGGTCCCGGTCGCCAGGGCGCTGCCGACCGCCGTCAGGACCACACGCGCACCGCGCACCGTGGCCAGGAGGAGCGTCTCGCAGGCCAGCCAGATGCCGCCGATCGCCAGCGCCAGGCTGGCGATGATCGCACCGGTATGGGCCAACCAGATCTCGCCGAAGAAGCGGCCGGTGGCACCGACCCGACCACCCGGTCCCCACACCGGCCGCGCGATCCAGGCGGGCAGGAGCAGCGCCAGGAGCGTGCACAGGCCGATCGTCGCGGCGATCGCCCCGGTCGTTCGCAGCGGCAGGTCGGCGAGCGACCGCCGACGGAGCAGATGAAGATCGAAGGCCGCCAGCAACCCCACGACCCACCAGGCGCCATGGCCAAAGCCGGCCAGCAGACCCGTCGCCACGGTCGAGCCGAGGAGTCCACAGGCATTCGCCGGCCTGACCGGCGGTGGAAAGGCCTGACCGGCGGGCGGATCAGCCGGGTCGAACGTCGCCAGTGCCACGGCGAGAAACACCACCAGAGCCAGCAGCACGAGGCCCGCGATCCCGCGCAGGCGGTCGGGATCGACCGTCGGGGCAGGGACTGCAGCGGGCGTTGCAAATGGGTGGCCGGCGCGGGCACGGGACGGGATCCGCGCAGCCGGAGCCGCGGGACGATCGAAGGTGGCCATGGTGGAGTCCTTTCCACCAGAACTCTACAGGCCAGCCGGAGGCCGGGCAGCGGCGCCACGTGGGCCACCGCCGCCCGATCCTGCCGGCCTGCGCGACCGTGCCGTTTGGCCCGGTCGTAGGGTCACTTCGCGGCGGCTTCCTTCGCTTCGCGGACCTTGACCTCGAGTTCCTCGAGGTAGCCGCGGATCGATTCCATCGAGGCCTCGCTGGCATGCTCGAGGGCCTTCTGCTGGGTGGCGAGCGCCTTCTCGAGCTGCCCCTGCTGCGCCTGGAGGTGGGCGAGCGTGTCGAGGAGATTGCCGTTGGTCGGCTCGAGTTTCAGCCCCCCCTCGGCGGCGGCCACCGCCGCGGCGACGAGCTCGTCGGAAACCTCGACCCCCTGGTCGGACGCCATGACGACGTTCCAGGCGATCTCGTTGATCTGCTCGGCCGAATCACCCGCCTCCTTGACCGCAGCGGTGAACGCCTCGACGGCCAGCGCCCCGCCGGCCTGCATGGCGATGCTGCGGCGGATCGACTTGAGCCGCGCCTTCACTTCTTCGTTCTTCAGCTCAGCGATCCAGCTGTCGATCAGCTGCACCGCCTCGGCCGGCTTGCCGGCCTGCATCAGCTTCACCACCTCGCCGAAACGCTGCTGGACCTCCTTCATCTCCCGGGCCGACGCGGCGTAGGCCTCGCGGTCGAAGGTGCCATCGACGATCCCGGCGAGGGGCTTGTCGATCTGCATCGGATGGCCGATCCACTCGATCTCGCCCGTCTTGCCGACGATGAACGCGCAGGGGATGCCGTTCTGCCCGGCAGCCTCCATGTAGTCGCGTGACACCGAGCCGTCGGGATCGGTGGTCAGCAGGTAGTTCTTCGTGATCTCGCCGTAGGTCTTGCCGCCATCGGAGTCGGTCTTCAGGAACTCCTCGACCGTCTCCAGATCCTCGTCGCTGACACTGATGATCGTCACCCCCTTCGCGCCGAATTCCTCCTGCAGGGCGCTCAGGTGCGGCATGCTCGTGCGGCACGGGGGGCACCAAGTCGCCCAGAACTCGACGACATACACATTGCCGGTGGTGAACTCGGTGATCGGCTCAAAATTCTTCCCCGCGGCGTCGCGGCCCGCCTTCTGCACCCAGTGCTCGATGTCGATGGCGGGGGCCTTCGAGCCGATCGCGAGCTCGTCGGCACGCAGCGCCCGGGCCGCGCCCGACGTTGAAAGACCGACGAGCGCGGCCAGGCCGACGACCGCGACGAAGGGAAAACGGTCCACGGACACGCGCATGACAGCACTCCTCGGAGAAAAAGCGGAGAAAAAGCGGGGGACCGCGGAAAGGACGCCACGGGGCCCGACGATCGGCAGCTCGTGGCCTCCCGCGCGGGCGGGATCGTCCCTCCCCTCGGCCGGCAGTCTACCCCCGGCCGCGCCAGCGGGGAACCGGCGGCCGATCAGGCGAGGATCCCCTCGACCACGCGGCCGTGGACGTCGGTGAGCCGGTAACGGCGGCCCTGGAAGCGGTAGGTCAGCCGCTCGTGGTCGATCCCCAGCAGATGGAGCATCGTGGCGTGGAAGTCGTGGACGTGGACGCCGTCGCGGACGACGTTGTAGCCGAGCTCGCAGGTCTCGCCCCAGGAGGTGCCGGGGCGGATCCCGCCCCCCGCCATCCAGATCGTGAAGCAGCGCGGATGATGGTCGCGGCCGAAGCCGCCGCCGGGGATGTAGTGCCCCTGGCAATAGTTGGTGCGGCCGAACTCCCCCCCCCAGACGACGAGCGTCTCGTCGAGCATCCCCCGGTCGGCGAGATCCTCGACGAGGGCCGCGGCCGCCTGGTCGGTCTGCTTGCATTCGCCGCGGATGCCCCCCGGCAGGCCGCCGTGATGGTCCCAGTCCTGGTGGTAGAGCTGGATGAAGCGCACGCCGCGCTCGGCGAGCCGGCGGGCGAGGAGGCAATTCGCGGCGAACGTGCCGGGGTCCTTGGCGTCGGGTCCGTAGCGCTCGAGCACGTGGGCCGGCTCGGTGGAGAAGTCGCTCACCTCCGGCACGCTCGACTGCATGCGGAAGGCGAGTTCGTAGTTGGCGATCCGCGTGGCGATCTCGGTGTCGGCAGCGGTCTGGCCCGGCTCGCCGGGCAGCGCCCGGTGCTCGTGGAGCGCGCGGAGGCCGTCGAGGACACGGCGCCGGCTCTCCGCCGACACCCCCGGCGGATTGCCGAGGTAGAGCACCGGATCGCCGCCGGAGCGGAAGCGCACCGCCTGGTGCTTCGTCGGCAGGAAGCCGGCGCCCCAGAGGTGCGACATGAGCGGCTGCCCCCCCTTGTTCTTCGTGATCAGGACGACGAACGAGGGGAGGTCGTCGCTCGAGCGGCCGAGACCGTAGTCGAGCCAGGCGCCGATGCTCGGGCGGCCGGGGATCTGCGACCCGCTCTGCATGAACGTCACGCCGGGGCCGTGGTTGATGCTCTCGGTGAACATCGACTTCACGAAGCAGAGCCGGTCGGCCACCTTGGCGGTGAAAGGGAGGGCCTCGCTGAGCCACGCCCCCGAAGCGCCGTAGCGGGCGAACGGAAGCGGCGAGCCGACCATCGGGATCGAGCTCTGGTTGCCGCTCATGCCGGTGAGGCGCTGCCCGCCGCGGACGCTGTCGGGGAGCTGCTGCCCGGTGCGGGCGACCAGCTCGGGCTTGAAGTCGTAGAGATCGAGCTGCGACGGCCCGCCCGACTGGAAGAGGTAGATCACCCGCTTCGCGCGCGGCGCGAAATGGCATCCGGCCGGCACGGCGGGATCGACGGCCCCGCTGCCGCTGGCGGAGGACCCGCTGCCGCTGGCGGAGGCCCCGCTGCCGCTGGCGACGGCCCCGCCCTCCGTCGCCCGGCTCTCACCGGCGAGGAGGCTCGCCAGCGCCAATCCGCCGAAGCCGAGGCCGGCGGCCGAGAGCAGGCCACGGCGGCTGGTGGGCAGCGGAGGGAGGGGAGCAGCGGCGGCGCGGGCCGTGCCGATGAGTGAATCGTGATTCATCGTTTCACCACACAGCCGTCGTGGCTCATGAGGGCGTTGATCACGGCGGCGAGCGCCGCCACGTCGGCCGCCGGCAGATCGGCGGCCGGCTTCATGCTGCCAACGGCGACCAGATTCGCCGCATCGTCAGGGTGGGCGGCATACCACTCGCGCTGCGCCGCGAGCATGGCGCGGAGGATCGTCGCCTCGGTGGCGTCCGGGGAGCGGCTGGTGAGCCGCTCGAAGGCGGTGGCGACGGCCACGTCGCCGGTCTGGCCGGCGGCGCTGAGCCGCTCGGCGAGGACTCGCGCCGCCTCGACGAACTGCGGACCGTTGAGGAGCACCAGGGCGTGCAGCGGGGTATTGGTGATGTCGCGGCGGGCGACGCAGACGACCCGCTTCGGCACGTCGAAGCTCTCCAGTACCGGGGCCGGCCCGGTGCGCCGCCAGAAGGTGTAGAGGCTGCGGCGGTAGAGGGCCTCGCCGCTGCCGGCGGCCGACGGTTTGAAGGATTCGGGCAGGTCGTAGGGATTCACCCCCGGCCCGCCGACCTTCTCCACGAGCAGCCCCGCGGCGGCGAGGATCCCGTCGCGGATCATCTCCCCCGGCAGCCGGTGCCGCGGCCCGCGCGCCAACCAGACGTTGGCCGGGTCGTCGGCCTCGACCCGGGTGTCGACGCTGCTGCGCTGCCGGTAGGTGCGCGAGGTCATGATCGTCTTCAGGAGGCGCTTCATGTCCCAGCCGCCGCCGGCGAAGTCGCGTGCCAGCCAATCGAGGGCCTCGCGATGCTCGGGGCGCACCGATTGGATGCCAAGGTCCTCCGGCGACTTCACCAGCCCCAGCCCGAACAGCCCCTGCCAGACACGGTTGACGGTCACGCGGGCGAGGAGCGGATGATCGGGGGCGGTGAGCCAGCGCGCCAGCCCGAGCCGGTTCCGCGGCGCGTCGGCGGGGAAGGGGGGCAGCGCCGCCGGCGTGTCGGGCTGCACCGGCTCGCGCCGCTTGTCGTAGTCGCCGCGCTGGAGCACGTAGGCGGTCTTCGGCACCGCCATCTCGCGCATCACCATGATCTCGGGGGGCCCCTCGGCGATGTCGTCGCGCGCCCGACGCGCCGCCCGGAGCGCTTCCCGCGCCGCCGCCGCCGGCTCGTCGATCGCCGCGGCGACGTCGCCCCCCCCGAGGGTCGCCACCGCGGCGGCCGCCGCCCGGTCGGCGGGAGGATGGGCGACCACCTCGATGATCGTGCCGGGGCGGACGAGCTCCTCGATCTCGAGCGCCGAGAGGCGGCGGGAAAACACCCGGAAGTCGTCGATCAGCCCATCCTTGAAGCCGTGGTCGCGCATCCGCTCGCCGATCCGCACGTGGTCGCCACCGCCGCCGGTGATCTCGCGCGAAAGGCCGTCGCGCACCGTCTCCAGCGCCGCCGGCCGCCCGTCGACGAAGATCCGCAGCCCCGCCGCCCGGCCCGAGCCGTCGCTGCTCACCGCGACATGCACCCAGGTGTCGAGCGGCACCGGCTCCACGCTGCGCACGCTGACGGCGTCACCGGGCCAGAAGTGGATCAGCGACCACTGCAGCCGCCCCTTCTCCACGAGCAATTCGTAGCCGCGGCTGCCGGCGTCGGTCCAGGCCTGCGACCGGTGCCAGACCACCGCCCGCGGATAGGCCTCCGGCACGCGGATCCACGCCGCGATCGTGAACGGCTCGCTGCGGTGGAAATTGCCGACCGGCGTCTGCACCGGATGGTCGCCGGTGAGGAGCACCGCCTGGCCGGAATGCCCCGGCACGAGCCGGTTTTCGCCGGGCGACGTCGCCGCGTCGCGGATCGAGAGCCGGCTGGGAAACGTCCCATCGGCCGCGCGGGAATCGAAATCGTAGCGCACGAGTTCCCCCGGCACCTCGCCGCGGTGGACGGCCGGGGGCAGTGGCGCACGCCCCGCGACCCAGTCGGCAGCGACCGCCGCGGCAGCCGCGTCGGCACGGTCCACCTCGGCGCTCGCCAGATCGCAGTCGGCCTCGGCACGGGCACGGCGCCCGCGCGCGGGATCGTCGGCGAGCGCCAGCTTGGGCGTCGGCACCGCCGGGGTGAAGTAGGAATAGAGCCCCGCCTCGTCGATGTCGTCGAAGAAGGCGAAGAACTGGTAATACTCGCGCTGCGACACCGGATCGAACTTGTGGTCGTGGCAGCGCGCACACTCGAGCGTCAGGCCGAGGAACGCCGTGCCGAACGTCGTCACCCGGTCGTTGACGTAGTTGACCCGGTACTCCTCCTCGACGCTCCCCCCCTCCGCCTCCTGCTGGTGGAGACGGTTGAAGGCGGTGGCGAGGATCTGCTCGTCGGTGGCGCCGGGGAGAAGGTCTCCCGCCACCTGCCAGGTGACGAAGTCGTTCCAGGGAAGATTGCGGTTGAAGGCGGCGATCACCCAGTCACGCCACGGCCACATCGGCCGGTCGCGGTCGACCTGGAACCCGTAGCTGTCGGCATAGCGCGCCACGTCCATCCAGTCGGCCGCCATCCGCTCGCCGTAGCGCGGGCTCTCCAGCAGCCGGTCAAGAAGCCGCTCCCACGCGCCGGGCGCGCGGTCGGCGACGAACGCCGCCACCTCCTCGGGGGTCGGGGGCAGACCGGTGATGTCGAAACTGGCGCGCCGGATCAGCGTGATCGGATCGGCCTCGGGCTGGAGCGCGAGGCCGCGCGCCGCCAGCCGCGCCGCGACGAGCCGGTCGAGCGGATGGTCACCGCTGGTTTCGCTGGCCGGGGGGAGCGGAACGTCGACCGGCGCGACGAACGCCCAGTGCGGCTCGTAGACCGCCCCGGCCGCGATCCAGCGGCGGAGGAGATCGACCTGTTCGGCGGTGAGGCGCCCGAGTTTGGCCTCCGGGGGGGGCATGACGAGGTCGGGATCGGCCGACGTGATCCGCTCGACAAGCGCGCCGGCGGCCGGGTCACCGGCGACGATCGCCGTCGCCCCGCTCGCGAGCGGGGCGACGGCCACCTCGCGGCGGTCGAGGCGCAGCCCCGCGTGGCGATTGGCGGAGTCGGGCCCGTGGCAGGCGAAACAGGAGTCGGAGAGGATCGGGCGGATGTCGCGGTCAAACGAGATCGGATCGCCGTCGGCGCCGATCGCCACCCCGCGACAGGCCGATGCTTCACCGAGCATGCCGAGGGCCAAGGCGACAAACAGCCGCAGTCGCTTCATCGCTCACACGCTCCGTCGTTCCACCACCAGCGCGGTTCACCGCCGCGGCACACTCCGTATCCTACTACGGGTTCCCCACCGCCCCCCACCCCGACTTCCCTCCCGGAACCGGCCTCGCGCCGGAAAGTGCGTGCGGCTGTCGTCGCTCGGAGATTCCGCCCTCGTCGTGCGCATCGCCCCCGATGAGGCCGCGGGCGACGCCGCCACGATCGAGGCGCTGCGTGCCGCGGTCGCAGGCCTCGCCACGGCCAACCTTCCCGGCGTGGTCGATGTCGCCGCCGCCTCGGCGACCGTGACGCTGGTCTTCGATCCGACCATGACGAGCGTCGGCACGCTCGGGCCGCTCGTCGAGCATCTGCTCAGGGCACGGTCCGAGCGCCCGGCCCCGGCGCCGCGCGCCGTGTCGCTCCCGGTCTGCTACGGCGGCGCCCACGGCCCCGACCTCGACGCCGTCGCCGAGCACACCGGCCTCGACCCCAACACGGTGATCCGGCTCCACACCAACGCCCGATACCGGGTGGCAATGATCGGCTTCCTGCCCGGGTTTCCCTATCTGGTGGGATTGCCGGCGGCCCTCGCGATGCCGCGGCTGGCGGAGCCGCGCATGCAGGTGCCCGCCGGCGCCGTCGGGATCGCCGGCGACCGCACCGGCGTCTATCCACTCGCCTCCCCCGGCGGCTGGCGGATCATCGGCCGCACGCCGCTGCCCCTCTTCCGCCCCGATCGCGATCCCCCCACGCTCCTCGCCGCCGGCGACATCGTGCGCTTCACCCCGATCGACGCCGCCGCATTCGACCGGCTCGCGACGGAGGCCGGACGATGATCCACGTCGATCGCGCGGCGGGGCTGACCACGGTGCAGGATCTGGGCCGCCCCGGCCACCGCGGGCGCGGCATCGGCGCCGGTGGCGCCGCCGACCACCTGGCGCTGGTCACGGCGAACATGCTCGTCGGCAATGCGTCCGCCGCGGCCGCGCTCGAGATCACGCTCGTCGGCCCGACGCTCTCCGTCGATCGGCCGATCTCGATCGCGCTGGCCGGTGCCGATCTCGGCATGCGCATCGACGGGATCGCCTGTCCGCCGTGGCGCGCGTTCGACCTGCCGGCGCACGGCTGCATCGACTTCACCGGCCGGCGCGCCGGCTGCCGGGCGATCCTCGCCGTCGCCGGGGGGATCGACGTCGCCCCCGTGCTCGGCAGCCGGGCCACCGATCTGCGGGCCGGCATCGGCGGCGTCGCGGGCCGGGCGCTGCGGGCCGGTGACGTGCTCCCGGTCGGTCCTCCGCCGGCGTGGCGCCCCCCCGCCGGGCCGGCGCTCGCCACCGACCTGCGGAGCCACGGCGGCGGCACGGTGCGCTTCATCGCGGGACCGGAAGCAGACTGGTTCACGGCTGCGGCGCGCGACACCTTCGCGACCTCCGCCTACACGCTCACCCCGGAGAGCGACCGGATGGGGTGCCGGCTCGCCGGACCGCCGCTCCCTCGTGCGGCACCGCGCGACATGCTCTCGCAGACGGTGCTCCCGGGAACGGTGCAGGTGCCCCCCGGCGGGATGCCGATCGTGCTCCTGGCCGACGCGCCGGTGACCGGCGGCTATCCGCGGATCGGCGTCGTGATCACGGTCGATCTCCCGATCGTCGCCCAGACGATGCCGGGTGACTCGCTCCGCTTCCACGAGGTGGGGCTCGACGAGGCGGTGGCGCTGTGCCGCGAGCGCCGGCGGGCGCTTGCACGGCTTCAGGTCGGCCTGTCGTGCGGGGAGACGCGCCGATGAAAGGCAGGCACATCGTCGATCTCAACGCCGACGTGGGAGAGGGCGACGCCGACGCCGATGCCGCGCTCCTGGCGCTCGTGAGCAGCTGCTCGATCGCCTGCGGTGGGCATGCCGGCGATGCCGAATCGATGGCGCGCACGGTGCGGCTCGCCGGCGGCCGTGGCGTGGCGATCGGCGCGCATCCCTCCCATCCCGACCGCCAGGGATTCGGACGGCGGCCGATGGAAATCGCTCCCGCCCAGCTCGCCGCGGCGCTCGAGACGCAGATCGGGGCCCTTGCCACGATCGCTGCCGCCGCCGGCGTGCGGCTCGTCCATGTAAAACCCCACGGCGCCCTCTACACCATGGCCGCGACCGACCGCGGCGTGGGCGAATGCATCGTCGCGGCGGTGCGCGCGATCGACCCGGCGCTCGTCCTCGTCGGTCTGTCCGGCAGCGAGCTGCTCCGCGCGGGGGCCCGCGGCGGGCTCGCCGTCGCCAGCGAGGTGTTTGCCGACCGTGGCTACGAGGCCGATGGCACGCTCACCCCCCGCGGGCGCCCCGGTGCCCTCCTCGATGACCCGGCGGCGGTGGCGGCCCGGGCGCTGCGGATGGTCACCGCGGGCCTCGTCGCGGCCGCCGGCGGCACCGTGGTGCCGGTGCGTGCCGACACCATCTGCATCCATGGCGACACGCCGGGAGCCGTCGCGCTCGCCGGCGCCGTGCGTACGGCGCTCGACACCGCCGGTGTGACGGTCGCGCCGTTCAGTTCCGCCCGATGAAGCTCGGCCGCAGCCGATACCCACCCCCGGGCAGGGCGCGCAGGATGCCGACGAGGAGGCCGTCGTCATCGACCGCAGCCAGGGCCTCGGCCGACTCCGGGGGCAAGCTGATCGGCCGTCCCAATGCCAGCGAGTCACGGTCCTGTCGGCTCACCGTCACCCGCGCCAGGTGGGGGACGGCAGCGAGGGCCGGCTGCAGCAGGCGCACCAGCGACGTTGGATTGACCGCGTCGGGATCGACGGCGGAGGCACGCTGGAACGGCCCGATCGCGCTGCGCTCGAGCGACTCCATGACCGCCCCCGTGCCGAGCGCCGCGGCGAGATCGCGGCCGATGGCCCGGATGAACGTGCCCGACGAGCAGATCACGTCGACCTCGAGGCGCGGCCAGTCGTAGCCGAGGATCGCGAGCCGGTCGATCCGCACCGGCTTCGGCGCGAGTTCGACCGGCCGCCCCTTCCGCGCGAGCCGGTAGGCCCGCTTGCCGTCGACGTGCACGGCGGAGTAGTCGCACGGGCGCTGGAGGATCTCCCCCTCGAGCGACCGCGCGGCGGCGGCGAGGGCGCCGGCATCGGGGCGGGGCGGATCCTCCTCGATCACGACCGGAGTCTCCAGATCGTCCGACGGGCTCGAGCGCCCGAGGGCGAAGGTGGCCCGGTAGTGCTTCGGCAGCTCGTGGAGATGGTCGACCAGCCGCGTCGCCGCCCCGACGCAGACGAGCACCACGCCGCGCGCGAGGGGATCGAGGGTGCCGGCGTGGCCGACCGATTTCGTGCCAGCCGCGCGCGCCACCACATCGACGACGGCGCGCGACGACACACCAGCCGGCTTGTCGATCGGGATCAGGCCCACGAGCGGAGGGGAGGACATCGGGAATCCAGCGCGGGAATGCAGGGGGCGGCACGGACGGCCGGAGGGCCGTCGGGGCTGTCCCTTGTGCCACATCCCGGAGCGGAACCCAAGCCCTCGGCGCCGGGAATGGCGCGCCGCGGACCCGTGCCACCGCGCCGCCGGCACTCGCCGCCGCGCCGCCGGGTGGGGTATCCTCACCGGCCCGTTCCTCCGGGGAGGTCTCTCCATGACAGCCGTCCGATCACGAGTCCCCCTCGTCGCCGTCGCGCTCGTGCTCGGCTGCGGATTCGGTCGCGCGGCTGCGGCCGCACGGCCGGTGGCGCTGATCGACTCCGACATCGCCGCCGACACGACGCTCGACGCGGCCACGGTCTGGATCGTCACGGCCGAGGTGCATGTCCTCGCCGGCGTGACGCTCACGGTCGCCGACAAGACGACGATCCTGGTGTGCAACGGCCCGACGACGATCTGGTCGATCGACGAGGACTGACCTCGTGCCCGTTGGCCGCCACCCCCATCCAACCGTAGGAGCCCCGGGATGCCCGTTCGCTGCCCGTGTGTGTTCGTGCTCGTCGCCTGCGCGCTGTTCGCGCCCGCCCCGGCCCGCGGCCAGACCGCCGACGCGCTCTACAGCGGCGGCCCGATCCTCACGATGCGCGGTGAGCGCCCCGAGGTGGCCGAGGCTCTCGCGGTGAAGGAGGGGAGGATCGTGGCCGTCGGCACGACGGCCGACCTCCAGGCGCACGTCGGCACGACGACCAGGCAGGTCGATCTCGCCGGCCACACACTGCTCCCCGGCTTCATCGACACGCACGGCCACATGGTCTATTTCGGGAAGAACCTCGTCGATGCCGATCTCTTCGGCACGCAGGACATCCCCGACCTGCTCGCGCGGATGAAGAAGCACGCCGCGAAGGTGCCCGCCGGCGGATGGATCGTCGGCTTCGGCTACCAGGCGAAGAGGCTCGCCGAGAACCGCACCCCGACCCGCGCCGAGCTCGACACGGTCTCGACCACGATCCCGGTGATGATCGTCGACAGCTCCGGCCACGCCGGCGCCGGCAATTCGCCGGTCTTCGCGGCGGCGGGGATCGGCGCCGACACCCCCGATCCCGCCGGCGGCCTCTTCGCCCGTGGGCCCGATGGCAAGGCGCTCGCCGGCCCGATGGAGGAGACGGCCCTGAATGCCGTCCGCAGCAGGCGGCCGCCGTTCACCGGCAAGCTCGCCGCCGAGGCGATCACCGGCGCCGCCCGCACCTGGGCCAGCTACGGCCAGACGACCGCGATGGAAGCGGGGCTCGGCCTCGGCAACGACGACATCGACATCGTCCTCCACGCCATCGACGAGAGCATCCTCCCGATCGACCTCTACGTCGCCGCGAAGGACTCGGTGGTGGACGACGCGCTGGCGGCGGCCTACCGGGTGGATGCCGCGGTGAAGGAGGCGGCCAACGGCGCCGGGGGGACGGCGGCCCGGCTCCTCGCCGCCCGCCCCGATCTCGACAAGCGCTACGTGAACCGGGTGCGTCTCGGCGGGGTGAAGTTCTGGCTCGACGGCAGCCTCGACACCGCCTGGATGCGCGAGCCCTACACCGCCAATCCGCCGGGCAAGACGGGCGAATACCGCGCCTACCGGCAGATCCCCGACGAGGTGCTCGACGCCGCGTTCGACCGCTTCTGGCCGACGAACTTCCAGATCCACATGCACATGAACGGCGACGCCGCCGCCGACCAGGCGCTGGCGGCGATCGAGAAAGCGGTGGCGAAGCACGGGCTGCACGACCACCGGCCGGTGTTCGTCCACGCGTCGTATCTGCGCGACGACCAGATCCGGAAGGTGAAGAAATTCGGCGCCATCCCCAGCTTTCTCACCTCGGGGATCCTCCCCGGCGGCGACGCGGTGGCGCGCATGTGGGGTGCCGACCGGGCGGCGCGGTCGATGGCGGCGCGGACGATGCTCGCCGAGGGGATCCCGTTCACCTTCTCGCACGACGCCCCGGTGAGCCCCGAGCCGTGGATCCTGACCCTCGTCGATTGCGGAGTGAACCGACGCACTCCGTCGGGGCAGGTGATCGGCCCGGAGGAGCGCATCCCGCCGTATGCGGCGCTGCGGGCAGTGACGGCGCTGGCGGCCTACCAGATCAAGGAGGAGCGCACGAAGGGCACGCTCGAACCGGGCAAGCTCGCCGATCTGGTGATCCTCGAGAAGAACCCGCTCGACGTGCCGAGCGACACGATCCGCGACATCGCGGTGCTGGAGACGATCAAGGAGGGGAAGACGGTCTGGCGGAGGGGGGAGTGATCCGCGAGACCGCCCGGTCTCCGCCATCCGGCTCTCCGCCATCCAGAATCGACTCGATCTCGGCGACGGCGGCTGAGCGTTCGCTGGTGTCGAACCGGCCATCCTGGTCGGTGTCGAACCGGTCGAGGAGTGTCTTCCGGAGCGCCTCCCGCGTCACGACCCGGCGCGCCGGCTCGCCCGCCGGCTGACCGAGCCAGCGCCGGGCCACCTCGTCGCCGAGCGCGGCCCGTTCGCCCGCGTCGAGCGTGCCGTTGCCGTCGATGTCGAAACGGCGCACCGCGGGGCCGAGGATCGTCGATTTCACGAGCGGGCCGTTGCGTTCGACCTGCGTCATGATCTCGGTCAGCGCCGTCTTCCGCTCGGCGTCGTCGAGCGTGCCACTCGAGTCGGCGTCGAAGCGGGCCAGGAGCAACGCCCGCGCCTGCCCCTCGAGATCGCCCCCCTTCTGCTTCAGGGTGTCGAGGGCCTCGGCACGCTCGGCATCGTCGAGCTGCCCGTCGCCATTGCGGTCGAAGCGCTTCATCGCCTCGGCACGGAGCCGATCGCCGGCCCGATCGAGCAGCCCACCGAGCCCGCGGCGCGGCGCCGCTGGGGGAGGGGCCGGCGGAGGTGCGTTTCCCGGCGGCGCCGGCTCCGACTGGGCGGCGGCGAGCGGCAGCCGACCGCCCGCCACGGCACACACCACCAATCCCACCGCCGCTGCGGCGAGTGACCGGCCGACGACGCATCTCCCCATCCGGCACCTCCGATCGGCTCGATCCAGGCGAACCGTCACTGTTCACCGCACGGCCGCCAGTCGGTCAGCCTACCCGGAAAGCGGCCCGGCGGCCGACACTCGAAAACCTGCGCGTTTCGAGTGGCCAAAGGCCAAGGATGGACTTTGGCCACGGGCTGCCAGCAGGCTGTGGACAAACAGCCTGCTGCACCTCATGGATGAGGTGCCGGGAGCGCAGCTCCCGTGAAAACCGCAGGTTTTCGAGTGGCCAAAGGCCATGGATGGACTTTGGCCACGGGCTGCTGGCGCTACACGATCCCGGTGAGCAGCGGGATCATCGCCGGCGAGAGCCTGATGGGGGTGCTGATCGCGTTGCTCCAGGTGTTCGACGTGATCGTGCCGCACTGATGCTGCAGGTTCGCCGCGGCGGGCGGGCCACGGCACCGGCCCCTCAACCGGCGCACCCGCGGATCGGAAACGCATAGAGATCGGCCACCTCCGCCGCGTTCCGGCCACCGAGCCGCACCCGGTCGGCGAGTGCCTCGGGGCGCGCGAGCCCCTCGGCCGCAAGACGGGCGACCTTGAGATCGAGGAGGGCGCGCGTGCGCGCCGCATCGGCGCGGGCGTGGCCGAGCGGATGGCGCACCAGGCCGCTGTCGAGCCGGCCGAGGCGCGGATGCACGATCTCCAGGCTCGTCGGGATCCCGTCGGGGTAGAGCGTGTCGTAGGCCGGCCCACCGTGCTCGATCACGATCCGGTCGATCAACCGGGCGACGTCGGGATCGGCGATCGCCGAGTCGGAATAGTCGTTGGGGAGGAGCATCAGTTCCTCCCATCCGGGTGTGCTGCCGAGGGCGCCGCCCGCCTTGAGGAGACTGCGGGCGAGGATGTAGGGGAGCGAGTGGTCGGCCGACTGCCGGGTGGTGGGGGTGCGCTTGGCGGGGTCGGCGATGATCGAGAAGGCGGGCTCGTAGATCCGCACCACGATCCGCTCGATCCCGTCGATCGCCGCCGCGAGGCGTGGCTCCAGGGCGAGCAGATCGACCAGCGCCTGGAGGCAGCCGGCCGACTGGTGCTCATAGAGACCGAGCTTGAAGTGCATGGCGTGGATGGCGAAGGCCGCCCCCGACCAGCCCAGTTCGAGATCGAACGGGCTCTCGCCCTCGGGGCACGGTTCGAAGCGCCGGTAGAGGGCGAGCGGGTTGCGGAACACGTCTTCGGGACCGTGGAAACCGGCCAGCGAGCGCCGCGCCGCGAGGACCGCCGTCTCCGCCGCCAGCGCCGCCGACGAGCCCTTGCTGTCGGAGAGCTGGTGGCCGGCCCGGATCGCGCGGAAGGGCACGTAGTGGGCGACCACCATCCCGATCGCCGACTCGATCTGCCGCTCGTCGCCCCCCAGCGCCGCGGTGAAGGCGGCGGCACTGGCGACGGCGCCGTGGTGGACGTGGTCGATCGCATGACGGCGCAGCGCGAAGACCTCGGCGAGCCGGCCGCGGATCTCGTCGATCAGTAGCATCAGCCGCAGCGTGGCAGCGCCGTCGAGCCGCGCTTCAGTGGCGGCCGCCAGGGCCACCGGATACCAGTCGTTGTGGCCGAATTCCCCCGCCGCGCGGCCGCTGGCGGCGTCGTGCCCGAAGTTGGTGCCGTTGGCGTCCCATTCGCGCACTGCGGCGGAGTTGGCGGCCACCGCCCGGGGGGCATCGCAGCGCACCGAAGACCCGAGGCAGACCGCACCGGCGGTCCCCTGCTGCGGCGGGCTGGCAAGCGCCTCGCGGCGGAGGATCGTGGGCGCCGCCGCCCCGCGGGCCAGCGCCGATACACCACAGGCGACACTGTCGAGGTGGAACAGCTCGACACGGTCGAGGGTGGCGCGGTCCGGCGCGCCGGCGGAGAGGAAGTCGAGACAGTAGCGGGCGAGGCCGCGTGCCTGGTTGGTGTGGCGCGGCAGGAGGCGGGTGTCGGCCATCGAGGGCTCCCGGGCGGAGGGGCGGGGCAGGGGTGGGGGGTGTTCTCGCGCAGCCGCTGCCGTGGAACAGCGGCCGCACCGGTGGCGGGGCGCCGTCCGTCGGCCACCCGGCCGGCTACACTCTAGGCATGGAACCGACACGGCTGGGTCCCTACACCGTCACCTCGCGGCTGGGCCGGGGTGGCATGGGGGCCGTTTACGAAGCGGTCGACGCCTCCACCGGAAAGGCGGTGGCGGTAAAGGTGCTCGCCTCCCACCTCGCCGACGATGCGGGCCTGCGCCGGCGGTTCCATACCGAGATCGACACCCTCAAGAATCTCCGCCACCCGGGCATCGTCCAATTGCTGGCCTTCGGCGAGGAGGACGGGCAGCCCTACTTCGCGATGGAGTTGGTGCGCGGCCGCAGCCTCGAGCACCTGATCCGCGATGGGCGTCGCTTCACCTGGCGCGAGACGGTCACCGCGGCGCTGGCGGTGACGCGGGCCCTCAAGGTCGCACACGACCACGGCGTGGTCCATCGCGACATCAAGCCCGCCAACCTGCTCGTGCCCGATTCCGCCGGCAGCCTCGAGGCGATCAAGCTGGCCGATTTCGGCATCGCCAAGCTGTTCGCCAGCGGCACCCACACCTCCCACGGCTCGATCATCGGCACCGCCGAGTACATGTCGCCGGAGCAGGCATCCGGCCGCCCGATCGACCACCGCACCGATCTCTACGCGCTGGGGCTGGTGATGTTCGCCATGCTCACCGGCCGCCCACCGTTCCGCGCCGATCAGCCGACGGTGGTGATCCACAAGCAGCGCACGGAGAAGCCGCAGCGCGTCGGCGCCCTGGCCGCGGACGTCCCACCCCTGCTCGAGGAACTCATCGACCGCCTGCTGGCGAAGGATCCGGCGACGCGCCCCGCCAGCGCCCTCGCCCTCGGCCGGCTGCTCTCGGCGATCGAGGTGGTGGAGGTGGAGCCGGAGCCGCCGGCGCCTGGCCCGAGGCCGCCCCCGTCTCCCGATGGCGACACCCGCAACGAGCAGCTCGTCCTCGGGAAGCCCACGCTCCAACTGCCCGGCGATCCCGCCGATGCCGACAGCCACACGACGATCATGCACGAGCCGCAGACCGGGGGACGCACCGAGCCCTCCCGTCCCGCCGTGCCGATCAGCCCGCCGGCGACCCTCCGGGTGCGCCGCGACCGCACCAGCCCCAGCCCGGGGGCCGCCACCGCCGGCCGCCAGATCAATGAGGCCCCGGCCGAGGCCGACGAACCCACCCCGGTCCGCCGCAACCGCTTCACCACCGTCGAGGATCTCGAACGGGTGGCACGACGCCGGCAGCGGCGCCTCGACCTCCTCCAGGCAGGGTGGCGCTGGACGGCGGCGCTGACCCTCACGGCGGCGACGGGCTACGGATTCTGGCTCCTCTTCCGCCCCACCTCCGCCGATCAGCTCCACACCCGGATCCTCGGCGTGGTCACCGATCCTGAGGCCGACATGCGCGACGCCCGCCGCGACATCGACGCCTTCGTGACGCGCTTCCCCGATGATCCGCGCTGCGCCGAGGTGGACGAAAAACGGCTCTCGCTCATGCTCGATGCCCTCGAGCAACGCGCGAAGCGCCGGCTCGAACCCAACCCGCCGAAGATCAAGCGCGAGTATTACGCCGCCGTCGACCGGGTCGACACCGACCGCGGCGGCTCCGTCACGGAGCTGGAGGCGATCCTCACCGGCCACGCCGACATGCTCCGCGCCGCCGATGGCCTCGCCTCGACCAAGCTCAACGAAGACATGCAGTGGCTGCTCCTCACCAGGCGCACGCTGCAACGCCTCAAGCCCGCCGCGCAGCGCGACCAACAACAGGATCTGGCCACGATCCGCGAGCGGCTCGCGGAGGTCGCGCGGCTTGCCATCCAGGCGGCCCAGGCTCCGCCGGCGGCCCGCCTCACGCTCGAAAGCCGTCGCCGCGAGTTGCTCGAGAGCGTGATCGACACCTACGGCGAACGGGAGCACGCCCGGCCGCTGGTCGATGAGGCCCGCCGGCTTCTCGCTGCCACGCCCGGCACGACGGGCGACGCCCCGGGCCGCCCCGGGGCCCCGTCACCGACCACCGCGCCCGGTCGCTGAACGACTGGCGCTTCTCGAAAGGACCGTCACCGCCGATGCCCACCCCCCCCGCCGCCCCGGGCCCACGCCAGCCGCTGCCACGCAGCCACGCCGCTTTCGCCCGGGCGAAACGGCTCATTCCCGGTGGGGTCAATTCCCCGGCCCGCGCCTTCGGTGGTGTCGGCGGCGAGCCGATCTTCTTCGCCCGGGCAGACGGCCAGTGGCTCACCGACATCGACGGCCGCCGCTACCTCGACTACATCGGTTCGTGGGGCCCGATGATCCTCGGCCACCGGCACCCGCGGGTCGTGGCGGCGATCACGGAGGCGCTCGACCACGGCACGAGCTTCGGGGCCCCGACCGAGGCGGAGAGCCGCCTCGCCCAATTGATCATCGACTGCGTGCCGAGTGTCGAGAAGGTGCGCCTGGTGAGCAGTGGCACCGAGGCGGCGATGAGCACCGTGCGGCTGGCGCGCGGTTGCACCGGTCGCGACGTGATCGTGAAGTTCGCCGGCAACTACCACGGCCACGCCGACAGCCTGCTCGTGGCGGCCGGATCGTCGGCAGCCACGCTCGGCGTGCCCGACTCGCCGGGGGTCACTGCCGGCACCGCGCGCGACACGGTGGTGCTCGAATACAACGATCCCCAGGGCCTCGAGGATCTGTTCGCCGCCCGCGGCTCCGCGATCGCCGCCGTGCTCCTCGAGCCGGTGGTGGGCAACATGGGGCTGGTGGTGCCGACCCCGGAGTTCCTCGCCACCGCACGGCGGCTGACCACCGCCCATGGCGCGGTGCTGGTGTTCGACGAGGTGATGACCGGCTTCCGCCTGTCGCTCGGCGGTGCCCAGCAGATCCTCGGCGTGACTCCCGACATCACGGTGCTCGGCAAGATCGTCGGCGGGGGTCTGCCGTTGGCGGCCTACGGTGGCCGCGCCGACCTCATGGATCACATCCTCCCGGCGGGGAAGGTGTTTCAGGCGGGCACGCTGTCGGGCAACCCGCTGGCTGTCGCGGCGGGCACCGCGACCCTCGAGGAACTCCGCGACCATCCCCCGTACGAACGGCTCGAACGGCAGGGAGCGTTCCTCGAGCAGGGGCTGCGCGACGCGGCGGCGAAGGCGGGCGTGCCGGTGTGGATCGCGCGGAAGGGGAGCATGCTGACGATGTTTTTCCAGCGCGGGCCGGAGGTGGTGCCGGTCACCGGCTGGCGCACCGCCAGCCAGAGCGACACGGCCGCCTATGGGGGCTATTTCTGGGGAATGATCGACCGTGGGGTCTATCTCCCCTGCAGCCAGTACGAGGCCCTGTTTTTCTCCGCGGCGCACACCGATGCCGACATCGTGGCAACCGTCACTGCCGCAGCGGAGGCTCTCGCCACCCTGGGCTGACCCGCAGTCCCGCCGGCACACGTTGGCCCCCGGGCACACGTTCGACCGCCGGCACACCTTCGACCGGGCGAGGGGATCGGCAAACGCTCGACGAGCGTGAGGCCGCCCCGGCCTCAGCGAGGAGACTTTTGCCGTCCCCGAGCGC
>SXGQ01506797.1_pt1 | contig 20810 bp, 14 predicted proteins | sample 3178371 | NCBI WGS metagenome assembly SXGQ01 (sample SAMN11356859, study PRJNA531348) | freshwater metagenome | isolation source: freshwater sample F1-20 | place: China: Fuxian Lake, Yuxi | collected 2017-12-25 | reverse complement strand
TCGCGGAGACTGACGGGCGACTCGGCCGGACTCGATGACAGCGTGCTCTCAGCGGCTGGCGGATCGCGCAGCAGGAGGAGCAGTATGAGTGAGTAACCAACGCCGAGGAGGCCGAAAAATTTATAAGCATAAGCCCAACCATGGCCCTCCGCGAGCCAGCCGCCGATCCCGCCGAAGGCGGCGCCAGCCATGGCGCCACTCAGAAGCAATCCGGAAGCCAGTGAGCGAGTCGAGCCGCGATGATACTCCACCACGAGAGCGACCGAAGCCGGCACGGCGGCCGCTTGACTCAAAGCCAAGAGGGCCCGCATCACAACGAGCTGCTCGTAGCTGGTCACGTAGGCAGTCAGGCAAGTGACGATCGACCAGAGGAGGACGCTGATGCTGATCACGTAACTGCGATTAAAACGATCGGCAAAATAACCGGCAAAGGGACTGCAAATTCCGTAAACAATGAGAAACACTGAAGTCAGTAAACCAAACTGAGCTTCGGTCATCGGAATCGCCTCCTTGATCGAGCCACGCATGGTGGTGATCATTAATCGGTCGAGATAATTGAGGCACCCTGCCAGCCACAGCAAAGCAACGATGAGCCAAGCTTTAGCCGGCAGAAGGGGGGACTGAGGGGTAGCCATGGGGTGGGGAAAGAGTGAATCGCTTAGTCCAGGAGACCGATATTTTTTAAACTGTTAGCCAGGCTCTCCATTTCAGCATCAGTTAAGCTAGAGTACGGTGGCCGCCGCCAGCGTTGCGCGATTTTTTTTAATTCGAGGATAGCTTGGATACCGGCATTGAACCCGCCGGGTAAGTTCAGCACGAGCTCGAAAAAGGGATGATCATGATCGCGAATGATCCGGCGGGCTTCGGGTAGATTATTCCCCTCGATGGCCCGCCAGTAAGCATGCGCGAGTGCCGGCTTGATTGAGAGGAAGGTCGAAAGGTAACCGTCGCAACCGTAGGGGTGATTATTGAGATGATTTTGTTTCTGTCCGCCCGAGATAACGGCCCAGCGGTCATGCACCAGGAGGGACATCTTACGGGCAAACTCACCACACATATCATCCTTAATCGCCACGACATTGGCCGAGGAGGCGAGGATCAACTTGAGTGTATCGAGGCCGAATTTTTGGCCGCGGGCGATGAACACATTGGAAACGAGCATGACCGGCATAATTTCCGCGACGGTTTGGTAGTGGGCGGTTAATGATTGGGGCGTACAGGAACCGCCCCAGTCCGGCGGCATGACCATGAGCAGATCAGCCCCAGCGTCTCGCGCAAACTTGGCGAAGGCGATCGCTTGCGTGGTATGATAATAACGATCAGCGGCTATGATGAGCGCCCGACCGGCGGAATGCTCGATGGTGGTTTGAGTGACCTCGACAATTTCTTGTTCTGTGAGGGCAACATAATGGCTGTCGCCCGCCGTTAACATCAGCGCTTTGGCGCCCGCCGCCAAATTGAAATCGATGAGATTTCTGAGCCCGTCGAAATCAATCCGACCATCGCGGTGGAAAGGGGTTTTAATCGAGGGCAACGGCCCCGTTAGACGAGCGCGCATTTCTGCTGAACAACTGGTGGCTTTTGCTTTCAAGGGTAGGGCTGGGGGCGCAATAGGTGACTGCACCCAAGGTAATTAATAAAATTGGTCGGCAGATGGAATGAACGGTCGGCTCTGCTGCACCGTCAGGTCGCGAGGTATTTTGCCGGTCGCGCAGCGGCGTTGCCCGCGACGGGATCCGCGACATGGATGCTGCCGGCGGCGTCGACATGGATGCCGTGCGAATAACCAAAGGCATCCTGGCCGCCGCCGACAGTCTCGCGGTTCCGGCCGTCGCGGGTGAAACGGTAAATGGCGTTGTCGCCGTAGCCGGTGCCGACGTAAACGTGCTCGCCCTTCACCTCGATGGCGTCGGCCCGGCAAATATTCGGCCAGAGGGCGAGGGCGCGGCCGTCGGGAGAAAAGATCTGCACGCGGTGGTTCATGCGTTCTGCTACATAGATGTTACAGTCGGCATCGATGGAGAGCCCGTGCGGGGTCTGGAATTCGCCGGGGCGGAGCCCTTGCGGCCCCAAGCCAGCTGAGGCCGCCCGTCCGCAGAGTATTTCACGATGCGCGAGTTGCCGTAGCCGTCGGCGACGTAAATGTGACCGGAGCGGTCGACGACAACGGCGGTCGGCTGGTTAAAGCGATCCAGCGCCTCACCCGGCTGCCCGGATTGTCCCAGAGTCATGAGCAGCCGGCCGTGCGGGTCGAACTTGAGCACGAGGTGGCGGCCGAGGTCGGTAACCCAGATGTTGTTCCATGGATCGACGTGCAGGCCGCGCAGCCAGTATTCCCGGCCGATCGGTTGCGGCGGGTTCTTGCTCAGGTCGTAATTGACCGACTGGGGCAGGTCCGGCTCACCGAGGGATTCGAGGAAATTGCCGTCCCGGTCGAACCGCACTAGCGGGCGGGCGCCGCGGTGGACGAAGTAAATGCGCCCGAGAGAATCTTCGGCGATATTGCTCACCATGCGGAAGGCAAACCCATCGGGCAGCTTGGGCCAGCCGGCCTGCTTGCTATACGATGCATGCATGAGGAAAGGGTGGAGGTGGAGTCGCGGGCGATGACTGCATGTGCCCAAGACATTAAATTAATAATTTTTGCTCGGACGGCTCCCTCATTCAACCCGGCGCTACAGGCGACATGACTTGACCAGTTAGCCGGCCCACTGGTTTAGCCCAGCGCTCTCCGAGAGCAACGGACGATCGGCGTGCTCGCCCGTTCTGGTTAGGGTGGATTACCAGCCACGTTGAATTGCCCGGTCTGGACTTCCGGCCCTGATTGAAATGTTAAAGAGTCTAGATAATATTTTACCCAAAGCCTCAGCTTATTGCCCATGGATCAGGAAAAATGCCCGCCTTTGTCCCGCCGTTCGTTTATCCAGCTTTCCGGTCTCGTCTGCACGGCGGCGACTCTGCAGCTCCCGACCGCTGCCCAGGCGGCCGCCGGTGCCGCAGCCAAACCGGGGGAAACCAAATCGGTGGAGGACATTGGTTCGCGGCGGGAACTCTTCGTCGATGATCATCTAATAGAGCGGCTGACAGGTTGCGCCGAGTTAAGGCTGCACCATCCGCAACCCCGAGAGATTGTGATCGAGCATGATGCGCCGTGGGAAGGGAGCGGGAGCGGCTACCACAGCCTGTTCAAGGATGGCGACCTCTACCGACTTTATTACAAGGCATGGCACCTGGAGGGCAGCAAGAAAAACCCTTACACCGGTGATGCGGATGCGCACCGCCTCTGCTATGCGGAGAGCCGCGATGGTATCACCTGGCGCAAGCCGGAGCTAGGCCTAGTCGATTACGAGGGGTCGAAGGCGAACAACATCGTCATCCCCAGCGGCTGGATGGGCGAGATGCACCTCAGCGCAGCAGAGGCGGCGGTGTTCAAGGACGAGAATCCCGCGGCGCCGCCCGATGCGCGCTACAAGGCTCTCGTGCGCTGCCGCAAACCGTGGGGGCTCATCGCCTTCAAGTCCGGTGATGGCGTTCGCTGGGTCCCGCTGAGCGAGAATCCAGTCATCACCGAGGGGGCGTTCGACTCGCAGAACCTTGCGTTCTGGGACGCGGCGCGTGGCGAATACCGCGCCTACTGGCGCTATTTCACCGAGGGGATCACGAACGAGACGACATGGAAGATGGGCGGCTACCGGGGCATCCGCACCGCCACCTCAAAGGATTTCATCCAGTGGAGTGCGCCGGTGGATGTCGGCTTTCCCGGGGCCACGCGCGAGGTGCACCTCTACACCAACCAGATCAAGCCCTACCACCGCGCGCCGCACATCTTCATCGGGCTGCCGATGCGCTACGTGGATCGCGGCTGGACCGACTCGGCCCGGGCCCTGCCGGAGCTGCCTAACCGGCAGTTGCGGGCGACGGTCAATCAGCGCTATGGCACGGCGGTTTCCGACAGCCTCCTCATCTCGAGCCGCGATGGCGTGAGCTTCAACCGCTGGAACGAGGCGTTCCTCCGGCCGGGGACCGAGCGGGAGGGCACCTGGAACTACGGCCACCAATGTCTGGCCTGGCACATGGTGGAAACTGCCTCCGCCCTCGACGGCGGCGCGCCCGCCGAGCTGTCGTTCTACGCGGTCGAGAGCTACTGGACCGGCCGCAGCAGCGCACTGCGGCGGCACACGCTGCGCCTAGACGGCTTTGTCTCTGTTAACGCGCCGAGCCGGGGCGGCGAGCTGCTGACCCGGCCGCTCCGCTTCACGGGCGGCGAGCTGCGGCTGAATTTTTCCACCTCCGCGGCGGGGAGCATCCGAGTGGAAATCCAGGACGAGGCCGGCCGGCCGCTGCCCGGCCACGGCATGGAGGAGTGCGAGGTCATCTATGGCGACACGCTCGATCGGCGCGTCGCTTGGAAACAAGGCGCCGATGTGTCCGCCCTGCAGGGCCGGCCGGTGCGCCTGCGATTTGTGCTGGAGGATGCCGACCTTTTTTCGCTGTGGTTTGCCCCGGCCTGAGCGCAGCGCTGAGGGCTGCGCGCGACTGGTGGTAAAGTTTTTCGCATAGGTCGGTAGCATGGTCACGACCGCTTCGGAATCGCTGAGGCGGGCGATGAGCCGGTCACCTTTTGCTCAATACGCGGGATTTGCTCGAGGTTTTCACCAAGCCGGCAAAAAATCTTTGGGCTGATACGTTATTTCACTCGGCTTCACCGTCGGGCAATCAAGTGACAGTCACTACTCCGGATAAAATCTGTCGCTTGTCAGGGGTATCATCGGCCTGGATATAGCAGGTTAGTAAATATTACCAAAATATACCCTTCGCTGACCTAGCCCTCGCGCGCGCAAGTTATGATCTCAATACCACAGTTCACTCCTTATTCCAATCCCGCCATCTATGTCCAGCCGCCCTCAAATCGTCAATGTAGACTGCAACTTTACCTACGATTTGGAGCGACAGAAGATCGAGGCAGCCGGCGCTGATCTCGTCTTGAGGAAAGCTCGCACTGAGGAAGAAATAATCGCGGCCTGCCAGCAGGCCGCGATTATCCTATTTGAAAACACGGATACGCCGCTGACAGCCCGCGTCATCTCTGCGCTGCCCGCGTGTCGCGCCATTGTGCGGTACGGAGTGGGGGTTGATAGCATCGACTTAGCCGCAGCGACCCAGCATGGGGTGGTGGTGGCCAATGCGGCGGATTTTTGCACGGAGGAGGTTTCAGATCACGCCGTGGCGCTGATCTTGGCGGGCGTCCGACGGATTGCCTATTTTGACCGCAAGATTCGCGGGGGCAGCTGGCAGGGCTACGACCCGAATCTCGCTTTGCGGCGTGTGGGCTGCCTGACGTTGGGTCTCCTCGGCTGGGGCCGCATTGCGCAGGCCGTGGCGCGGAAGATGGCGGGATTCCAAATGCGGATACTGGTCGCGGATCCTTATGTCCGTTCCCTGCCGTCGGGGTCGCCCGTCCAACTGGTTTCGAAGGAGCAGTTGCTGCGCGATGCCGACCTGCTTTCGCTTCATTTGCCGCTGAATATGGAAACCAGGCACGTCATCAACGAGTCGGCGCTCCAGCTGATGAAGCCTTCGGCGCTGCTCATTAACACAAGCCGTGGCGGCGTCGTGGACGAGTCGGCGCTGGTGCGGGCCCTGCAGGAGAAGCGGCTAAGTGGGGCGGCCCTCGATGTGTTTGAGGTGGAACCGCTGCCGGCCACAAGCCCGCTACGCGTTATGGAGCAAGTCACGCTGACACCGCACCACGCCGCCTCTTCGCAGGATGCGATGCAACATTTGCACCGCACGGTGGCGGATTTGGTCGAAGCTTTGCTGCACGGATTCTCGCCGCCGTTTGTGATCAACCACACTGTCGTGCCGCGGGTGGCCTTGCGGCCTTGGAAGGATTTCAGGCCGCGCCAGTGATGATCAGCCGCGCCGTGCGCAGGCGCACATGACTCGGGGTGCGGCATGTTGGTTGGGCACGATTCGCTGGTCACTCTGGGGTGCCCAAGGCCAGAGGTATCAGGAACTGGTTTTCTAATGTTACCAAAATACAACATTTGTTATCGGTGAAGGGCCGGTTCTCATTACCCATCTCGCGGTTCACTCCCTCACTGAGCGAAAATTTTGCAACCCCAAGCCCCTAAACTTATGAAAACAAAATTGATCTACGGAATGTGTACTATCTCATTCCTCTTAGTAACGCAGAAACTTTTGGCGCAAACAGTGACGGCGCCAGCGAGCGCAGCAACGGAGCAGGAGAAAAAGAAAGAGGATATACTTCAATTGTCGCCCTTCGTCGTTTCGGCGGAAGACAGTCAGGGCTACCGCTCGCAGCGAACCCTAGTCGGCAGCCGCTCGGCGAAAGATTTGGCCGATCTTCCGGTCAGCGTCGCGCTCATCAATCTGCAACAGATTAATGACTTTGGCGCCATTGCCGTGATCGACGTGCTCAAGTTTGGGGTCAGCGGTGTCACCCAGAACCAATCCTTTAACGATGACGTTAACATTCGCGGCTTCCGGGCCGGTGCCCCGCTGCGCAACGGCTTTGATCGCCAGACGGGAACAGGAGCCGGCGGTCCCAATAAGAGCCAGCCGCTCTACGACATCGAGCGAGTCGAGGTCTTGAAGGGGCCTACCGCGATGCTCAACGGTGCCAACGGTGGTATCGGTGGCAGCATTAACTACGTCACGCGCGCCGCGACTCCCACGCGGCAGGGCGAGGCGCAGGTTTCGCTCACGGGCCGCGGCGGTGTGCGTTTGCAGGCCAATATGTCGGGTCCGATCAAGAACTCGGATGCCTTAAAAGCTAATTACCGCTTCACGCTCGGCTACCTCAACGCCGATGAGCCGCATGGAAAGCCCCTGGAGTGGCAGGACCAGAAGTTTTTTGGGGCGGGTCTCGCCTTTTACTTCGGCCAAGCCAGCAGCCTGCTTATCGATGGTTATTACTTCCAAAACAATGACTACATCTATCTGGAAGACTTCCTCGACATCACGACTCCGGCCAACCAGGTCACCAATCTCAAGAAAGCCAAGTTGAATCAGTATTCAACTCAGAACTATGCCCCTGCCCGCAAGCAGGATGCTTTCTGGCCCTACGTGATGACGGTGGTAAACGCAGTTTTCCTCTCGAAACTGACCGATAATAGTGACTTGCGCATCGCTTATTCCTACAGCGAGAACGATGACGATCGCTTGAACAATCGCTCCATCGGGGTCAACGCGGACAACTACACGGTGACCCGTCAAGCTATTCGCAACCACAGCGGTGAAACAAACAATGCCTTTCAGGTCGATTACCTCAACAGCCATCAAGCGTCCTGGGCCAAGTTTGACACGACCTTGGGTGGTGATGGTTTCATCAGCAGATATTGGGCTAATCAGGCGATTACATTCATGACTCCGTTGGACACCCGCACGGGAACCTATCCCGACGATGCGGCTTGGTTCAAGCAGTTCCCTAATGATCAGGCCTGGTTCTTCGACCCACGTCCCATCAGCTTGGGTAATCCTCCGACGCGCGACAAGGTTAACGTCACTTCGGCTTCCGTTTATCTCCAGGAGAACGTCTCCTTGCTGAAGGATAAACTGATCCTGGTGGCTGGCATTCGCAAATTCATGCCAGGCGGCACAAACGAGAACCTCGTCACTAACGTGATCACGAACCGGCCTGACCAAGGCTTCAATGTGAACAAATACGGCGTTGTCTATAAATTGTTCCCTAAGGTCTCGGTCTATGCCACCAAGGCCCAGAACTACTTTGTCGCTCCCCGCGGCAACATCGACCGATTTATCCAGGCTGACCGTCTGGGTGCTCCTTTCAAGGACTCGCTGGGTAAGCTCGCGGAAATCGGGGTCAAGTATGAACACAGTTTATCGGACAAAATCAGCATCTACGGATCGGCGGCGGTGTTCAAGATGGAGCAGACCAATGTGGTGACGTTCGGCGTCCTGCCAGAAGGTCCTCCCGGTTCGACGGGTGTTATCCAGTCTGCCAAGGACTCAGCCTCGGGCTGGGAGACGGATATTGGCATCCAGATTAAGACCGGCAGCGGGCGGGCTGACCTTCTGCTGACCTATTTCAACGGCGATTCCGCGATCGCTGCTGATCAAGGCCTGGCCTATGTTCGCCAGACCCAAAACTTTGTACCGCAGAAGTTCAGCTTCTTGGGCAAATACTCTTGGAGTAGCGGTTCGTTACGCGGCTTCCGGGCTGGCCTTGGTATTATAATCCAAGACGACAAGCGCCAGGGCGCCTACGTGGTAGAGACTCCGCTTCTCGCCAGCGCTTTCTTTGGCTACGCCGTCAACAAACGCTGGGACCTGCAAGTCAATCTGGATAACCTGACTAACGAGCGCTACATCGTTCAGGTAGCCACGCCTGGCTTGGTCGCAGCTTCCAACACGTTCGCCTCGAAGCTAACGGTCAAATACCGCTGGTAATCCGACATGTTCTTCGCGACCCGGCTGGGCCAAACCAGCCGGGTCTAACGGAGCCAAGGCTGACTTTTTTGCCGCATACGGAGTTTGGCGGCAGGCAGTATTCACATCCGGGAGATCCCTCCGTCGATTTCCTATAACCTGCCCGGCAACGCTCATGAACGTATCGCTTGTTTGCTTGCCGAGCGTGCTGCTCGGTCGGGCTGCGGATCTGCCGGACGACGTTGATCGGGTCATGCCGCGTCCAGTTCCGCGAACGCGAGGTTGGGCGGCGCTGGTTTTCACGGTGGCATGCTCCATGGGTCTGTTCACCCCGTTTCATCCGGCTGACCGGAGCCGGGGACAGGTATGCAGAAAAATTCTTCAGCGGAATATCTGAGATGAGCCATTCCTCACCGTCCGAAAGCAGCTGGCAGACCCGTTCTTTACAAGTGGCGGCATGGACCGCAGTGGCGTTCCTCTGGCTGGCGGGCGGTTCAAACTACCTGACGCGCACCATGCTGACCACCATGCGCGGTTCGATCATTGAGGAGATCCCCATGACGGAAGCGCAGTTCGGTTTGCTGACCTCGGGTTTTCTGGTATTTTACGCGGCGGCCAGTCCCTTCGGCGGATATCTGGCGGATCGCTTCAGCCGCCGTCGCGTGATTCTCTGGAGCATATTCGCCTGGTCCATCATCACGGTGATCTCGGCTTACGTGGAATCATTCGGGCCCTTCCTGATCCTGCGGTGCCTCCTGGGGCTCAGCCAGGCATTCTACATCCCGGCCGCGGTCGCTCTGATCGTCGACTATCACCGCGGCCCTACCCGGGCGCTCGCCGCCGGCATCCACCTGACGGGGATGATTGTCGGGGCCGTGATCGGCGGAGTGGGCGGCTGGCTGGCGGAGAAGCATGGCTGGAGTTATGCCTACCTGGCCATCGGGCTTCCCAATCTGCTCCTAGGTATTTTGCTTTATTTATTTCTGTCTGAGGCCCCTCGTGAGCACCTGGAACAACCGACCGGGCTCAATCAGCCAAAGCCGATCAGTCTAGGTGCCGCGGTGCGCAGTCTCGCCAGGCCGGGGCCCTACTATTATGTGATGGCCTGTCTGGGCATTCAGGGCGCCGTCAGCTGGATCATCATCGCCTGGATGCCAACCCTGATGCAGGAGCAATTCAAGATGGGGCAGGGCACGGCGGGCTTTTCCACCCTGGGCTTCCTTTATGTAGCGCAGGCCATCGGACTGTTGGGCGGAGGTTTCTGGTCGGACCGCTTGAGTCTCAGCAACCCGCGAGCCCGCATCATCATGCCGGCGGTGGCGATCCTGGTGACCACGCCGCTCTTTCTCATCACCGGCTGGTTCAATCACATCGGCTTCACCCTTCTGTGCCTGGCGATGTGGGGTCTAGCCATGGGTTTTCTCGGCGCGAACACGATGCCGATCGTTTGTCTGGTGGTTGATGCCCGCTATCGGGCCACCGCCATTGGCGTGTTGAATTGCCTGACGGCGGTTGGCGGCAGTCTTTCGATCTACGGGGTGGGCGCCTTGCGCGATGCCAAGGTTAGCGTTTCGCTGATCCTGTCGTTTGCGGCAGTTGGCGTGTTCGTTTGCGGCGCCTCGCTGTGGCTGGCAAATTTGGCGGCGAAAACCGCGGGAAAAAAGGCGGCCGCGGCCTAAAACCCAAAATCGCAATTTACCGTATGACCACACCCTCGCCTGTCACCAGTCCCGCGCCGAAACACACCGTCCTGCCCCCTGGGGCGTGGTTGATGGTGGCGATGCTATGGCTGGCGGGTGGCTCGAACTATCTTTCGCGCAATCTGCCGACGACGATGCGGGGCTCCATCGTGGAGGAGATATCGATGACGGAGGCGCAGTTCGGATTGCTGATGTCGGCACTGTTGTGGGTCTATGCTTTCGCGAGTCCCTTTGGGGGGTTTCTGGCGGACCGGTTCAGTCGTCGAAATATGGTGCTCGGCAGTCTCTTCTTGTGGTCAATCATTACCTCGGTCACCGCCTTTGTGGAGAATTTCGAACAATTCCTCGCGCTGCGTATTCTCCTAGGCCTCAGCCAGGCTTTCTACATCCCAGCCGCTATTTCGCTGATTGTGGATTATCATCGTGGACCGACTCGCGCCCTGGCGGCGGGGGTTCACCTGACCGGGTATATCTTCGGCGCATCGATCGGAGGCTTTGCGGGATTACTGGCTGAGAAACACGGTTGGAGTTACGCCTATACGGTCATCGGATTACCCAATCTGGGTTTCGGCGTGCTGCTTTATTTTTTGCTACGCGATCCACCGCGCGAGTCTCACGAATTGGTTCCGACCAGCAGCGCGTTGGTTGAGATCAAGTTCAGTGAGGCCCTGAGGAGTTTGAGCAAACCGGGCCCGTTTTACGTGATGATGGCCGCCATGTGTGTGCAAGGCGCCATCGGCTGGATGATTGTTGGTTGGATGCCGACAATCATGGCAGAGCAGTTTAAAATGGGGCAGGGCGCCGCCGGATTTTCAGCGTTGGGCTATCTTTATGCGGCGCAAACCGCCGGGTTGCTCTTGGGCGGTATATGGTCGGATCGCTGGAGCCTTACCAACCCGCGCTCTCGCATTATCATCCCCGCGTTAGCGATTTTACTAACCGCGCCCGCTTTCTGGCTCACCGGTTGGTCCCCCCTCATGATCTTTACCATTATCAGTCTTGTCCTGTGGGGTGTGGCGATGGGCTGCCTGGGGGCCAACATGATGCCAATCGTCTGCTTGATCGTTGATGTGCGTTATCGCGCCACGGCAATGGGGTTACTTAATTTGGTCATCAATATTTGCGGCGGGCTGGCGATTTACGGCGTCGGTTTGCTCCGCGATGCCAAGTTTGGGGTCAATTTGATCCTGACGTTTGCGGGATTTGGCGTATTTTTATGTGGTGCCTTACTCTGGTTGACCAATGTTTTGGTTCGCAGAAAAGAATCGGCCAAATTAATTGTCTGAAGATAGCATCAGGGCTCAATGGATTATGGCCGCAAGCAACTTCTCAGAACTTAGTTTGCATCGTTTGTGGAATATTTCTGGTCGGCGCATCTCACCCACTTGGTAATTTTCTTCCCGGATTACATCAATGAAACAGCCGCTATCTCGGAAATAAGGGTGCGGCGGCGTGAGATGCATTAATCCCCGTGAAAAAAGAAAATAGCATGAGGCCACGTGCGATGATCGGGGGGAGCAATTTCATAGAGCGGGGGCGGAGTTTTTATGCCCGAGAGGCCTGAGGAACGAAGTCGATCTGCACGCGGTCGATTTCCACGTAGCCTTGGGCGATACTCGATGGCCACAGCGGATAGTCGCGGCCGGCGCGCAGGTGATGCGGGTCGCCGCTGAGCGGACCCATCGGGCGCGGTTTTACCGGAAACATCACAATATGAATGTTCACATCGACCTGCGCGAGTATGTCTAACAGGGGCTTCTCGCCATAGGTCCCCGTCCGGTCATGGCGTGAGCCCAGGCTCGTCCATTGCTCCGCGTCGGGCACGGCAGTCACCGTGGTCTCCGTCCAGTGGGATTCGACGGGAAAAGTTTGGCCGGTGAGGACCCAGCCGGAGCAAAGGCCACCCTGCGAGCCTTGAATTAATAGCGAAAGTTTGGTGCCGGCAGTCTCAAGTTCACCCCGTATGCGTAGAGTAATTTTCGCTTGGGTGAAATTAGTGGAATACTTTCCGCTGGTGAAGCGGTTGTTCCCCGCTACTTCGCGCACTGCTTCAGTCGAAGCTCCGCAGGTTACGAGGCACATGAGCAATTGCAGATAGCCTCCACCGGGCGGGGCATGATTGTAATCCACCCACCAAGGACCTTGGCAGCGCACCACGCCTTCCTTGATCGGTAGAGCGGCCGGCGGGGCAAAATTATCGACGACGCGCACCCAACCGCCGGGGCCGTGATCGAAATCTTCGACGTAGCTAAGCGGATTAGGCATTTTCGTAGAGTCAGGGAGTTAAGCCAGAATTTCCTAATCGGCCGAGTTGGGCTTCAATCAGCGGTGGCTCGCGTCGACTTAGGGGAGGAGCGGCGCTACAGTCGAAATTGGCGTGATTTTTTTAACGCGCTGATTCAAGTCACGCAGGGCTCCTTCAATGAGCATGGTCGGTTCCGCGAGTCCCATAAAGCTAAAGCCGCGGGGTACGAGGGTGTCGGGGTTGCCGATAATCCAAGTTTTCTTGCCAACGGCTTCGCCGGCCTGGCGGATCGTATCAAGAGCGCGAAGTAATACGGGGGCGTCGGGTTGCCAGCAGCAACCGAGTGAAGCCGAGAGATCGTAGGGGCCGATGGCCAAGGCTGTGGTGAGCGGGTGGGCCGCCAGCGCGGCGGCACAAGCCAGCCCAGCTTGGTTTTCGATCTGCGGTAAAATGATGAGGTCCGCTTCCACTTCTGATTGGAAATTTTCGTAGTGATAACCGCTGACCCAGAAATTGCCGTGCCCACCGGGTCGGCGCCGACCGCGGGGTGCCATGTACACCGCTTGTTGAATAATATTCATCGTCGCGACAGACGAGACATAGGGCAGCAGTAAGCCACAAGGCCCGAGGTCGAGCGCGAGGCGCATCGGCGTGAACTCCGTTTCCGGAGGGCGAATGAGTACGGGAAAATCCGCGCGCCGCGCGATGGCACAACAATCTGCCACCATCTCGGCGTTGTGCGTCAGATGTTCGAGGTCGATGATGGCATAATCGATTCCGCTGCGAATCAATAACTCCATCAAGCCCGGCCAGAGATGATAAGTGATGATCACGCCGGTCGTCACGCCGGGTCCATTAATTTTTGCCTTAAGAATTTGAGCAGCTTTCATTTTTTGAGGAGGGGAGGATCGGGGGCCCGCGGAAGGTTCAATCAGAAATCGTCAAGCAGCACACGAGTTGGCGGACACGCGCGGAGCAATCTTCTAACCGAAGATTGGCTTGGTGAAATTAAGTGACCAGTTGCGTGCCGGCTATCATCAGGTGCGGAGCTAAGCGGAGCCATCCCCGCAACCCTCGCGGAGTCTCCCGGTATAATATATTACCATCGAAACTGCTTTGGGCTGGAGTTTGATCTCCAATATCTATGACTCGGTTGCTCGCTAATCTTTGGCTGCATCATCTATGACCCCATCATTACTTTCACTTCCGGCTCGTTCCCTTGGTCTCGCGGCCGCTGAGGCGCGAGCGCTGACCGTTAGCCTCGAGCCCGGCGGGAATCGCTGGCGCGTTACGTGGGCGACGCCCGCGGGGCCAGTGGTCGCGTCGACTGCCGCGATCACTGGCAAAATTTGGTCACCGGCCGCGCCTACGGCGGTGGCGACTCCTGGGTCACCCTCAGCAGAAACTAATTTGCCGGTAGGAGGCTTGGCTTCAGGGCCGCATCCTCGGGGGCGGGTGGCCGTGCGGACGGGGCGCCGCGTTATTGGTACTAGGCCAGAATTTCCTGGCGCCGGTCTGATTGTGAGTCGGTCGCAAGCTGAAGGCTGGGTCGATCTCGCTTTTTCGGATGATCCGCCTGACGCGGAAGTGTTGGCCGCGGTGCTGGGAATCAGCGGTGATAATTTATTGGCGGCTTATTTGGTGAAGGGCCCTAGCGGTGAAATTAACTGCCGCGTGTTGCACTATTATCTCGCAGGCGAACGAGCGGAAAGTACCGCGTGGCAGCAGTTGCCGGACTATCCTTTAAAGCCCGGCGTGGCCGCGGTGATGGCGGGCGTGCACCACGGCGTCTTGATCGCGGCGGGCGGAGCAAATTTTCCTGACCAGCCACCGTGGGAAAATGGGGTAAAGCGAACCTACGATGAAATCTTTGCCTTGTTGCCCAACGATTCGACGTGGCGATCGGCAGGACGCTTGGCCACTCCGCGGGCTTATGCTGCAGTTGTCTCGGTGCCAAACGGCGTGATGGCCTTTGGCGGAGAAAATGCCACGGGCGTCTTTAATGATGCGCTATTATTTCAATGGGATGGCAAGCAGGTGGTCGTCACCGCAGCACCCGCTTTGCCGGTGGCGGTGGCGAGTCCGGTAGCGGCGGTATTTGCGGGAAAGGTTTATCTGGCCGGGGGCTATGAGCCCGGTCCGCCACGGATCAGCGGGAAAGGTTTTTTCTGCCTGGATCTCGAAAATTTATCGGCGGGCTGGCAGCGTTTACCCACTTGGCCCGGTCCCGCGCGGGCTCTCGGGGTGATGGCGGCTTTGGATGGGGCGATTTATTTGATCAGTGGCTTAGAGCTTAAGATCGGGGCTGATGGTCAGCCGCAGACGGTTTATCTCAATGACGCCTATCGTTACCGGCCAAGCAGCGGCTGGGAAAAATTACCTGACCTGCCGTGGTCGGTGCTCGCCGCGCCTTCGCCGGCCCCAGTGACCACGACGCCCGCGCGGGTATTTATTTTTGGCGGGGTGGATGGCCGTCAAGTCGGCAAAGCTCCCCGCGACAAACGGGTGCCGGAAGATATTATTTATTTTGATGTGGCCCGGCACGAGTGGTGCCTCTGGCCCGAGCGCTGGCCGGAGCCAGTGGTCTGCACGCCCCCGGTGCCGATGAATGGAGCCTGGGTTTTTGTTTCCGGCGAAACGAAGGCGGGCAATCGCACCACCGCCGTGCCGGTTTGGCGGCCGAACTTGCGTTGAGACGCTGGGCGTTAATTTTGCTGATTAACCTGCATGGATTCCCATTATTTGCCTCAAAGTGATCCGGCGTTAGGTACCGGTCAGCAACTGTATCAGCGCGCGCGGCAACGCATCCCCGGTGGCGCTCAATTACTTGGCAAGCGGCCCGAACAATATTTGCCCGGCAACTGGCCCGCTTATTACCGCCGCGCGGAGGGCTGCACGGTGTGGGACTTAGATAACCGCCCCTATCTTGATTTTACCTCCAACGGCATCGGCACGTGCTTGTTGGGTTATGCGGATCCCACGGTCAACGCGGCGGTCACGGGGTGCATCGCGCAGGGCAATATGTGCACGTTGAACTCGGCCGCAGAAGTGGCACTCGCTGATCGACTCTGTGCCATTCACCCGTGGGCCGAGCAGGTGCGTTACGCTAGAACCGGCGGTGAAGCCATGGCCATTGCCGTGCGACTGGCTCGCGCCTCGACGCGCCGCAGCGCGGTGGCTTTTTGTGGCTATCACGGGTGGAGCGACTGGTATCTCGCGGCTAACTTAGGAGAATCCGACGCGCTCGCCGGACATTTGTTGCCGGGCCTCGATCCGGCGGGCGTCCCCCGCGCGCTCCAGACCACCGCGCTGCCTTTCCGCTACAACCAGATTGCCGAATTGGAAAAAATTGTCGCGCAACACCCCACTGGGTTGGCTGCCATCGTCATGGAACCCATGCGGCATGAAGCCCCCCGTGACGAATTTTTACAGAAAGTTCGCACCCTCGCTGATCGAGCCGGCGCCGTCCTTATCTTTGATGAAATTACGGCAGGCTGGCGCAGCAATTTTGGCGGCATCCACCTGACCCTCGGCGTGAACCCAGACATCGCGGTTTTCGCCAAGGCACTCTCCAATGGCTTTCCTATGGCGGCCATCATTGGGCGAGCCGCGGTGATGACCGTGGCCCAACAAACTTTTGTGAGTAGCACTTACTGGACCGAAGCAATTGGGCCCACTGCCGCGGTGGCGACCCTGCAACGCATGGAACAGCTCAAAGTGTGGGAACATGTTCAGGAAATTGGCACGGCCGTCCGGACGGGCTGGGCGGCGGCAGCGGCACGTCAGGGATTGTCCGTTAAAGTGGGCGGCATTCCGGCGCTCTGTACCCTCGGCTTTGAAGCCGGCGAACAAAGTCGCGCGCTCATGACACTGTTTACCCAAGAAATGCTCGCGCGGGGGTATTTAGCGGCGGGAGCTTTTTATCCCACTTACGCGCACCAACTCAGCCTAGTGGCTGATTATTTGCAGAACGTTGAGGTGGTCTTTGGCTTCATTCAGCAACAGCTCGACGCGGGGAGCGTGCTCAGCGCGCTGCGCGGCCCCGTCGCTCAAAGCGGCTTCGCTCGTTTGACCTAAGTCTGAGCCAAACGATTTCTGCATTAGCCCCGATGCGGCGGGGCGCCCGCTAATCCCCCCACCGTCACTCGCGTCCGTAATCCGATAATATATTCAGAGCCGCCCCAACGCAGGCATTATTACCAGCATCGCTGAGTAAAGGCGGGATTCAGCGCAGGCCATCAGCTACTTCTGACCATTGGAGCTTAAGTAATCCGGAGACTCGCGTTATTACGCCGGCGTTGGCTATTTATGGGGTAGGGTCCTGCGTGATGCGCATATTGCCACTCATTTCATCATGACTTTTGTTGGCGTTGGCGTAATTTTGTGCGGCAGCATTCTTTGGTTACTAAATGTTACCTGAAAAAAATCCGAGCTAGTCCCGGCGGTGGCCTCAACCTAAGGTGATCAAGCCGTATCCTGATTTTTGTGAACCTCAGCCTCTACCACTATGTCATCTTCCTCTGATTCGTCGACCGTAAATTACTCTGCAGAGACCCTGCGCGTATTTTGTCGCCAGCTCTTAATCGCCCTCGGGACCGCTGACGCGCATGCGCGCATCGTCGTGGATTCATTGGTGGGGGCGAATCTTCGAGGGGTGGATTCCCATGGCATTCAAATGCTCGCTACTTACATCCAGCAACTGCGGGCGGGCGGCATCAATATACCCGCCGCTGGTCGCGTGGTGCGTGAAGACGGGGTGTGTTTGCGCTACGATGGTCAAAATGGCCTTGGTCAAGTCGTCGCCGAGCAATGCACCGATCATGCCATTCGGATTGCACGGGCCTTGGGCGTCGCCGTGGTGGTGACGAGTCATTCCAATCATTTTGGAGCCGGCGCCTGGTGGGGTGAGAAAATCGCTCGCGCTGGCTACATCGGCATCATCATGAGCAATGCCTGTCCCGCCGTTGCCCCGTGGCAGGGGAAAACGGCCATCCTCGGCACGAACCCGCTCTGCGTCGCGGTGCCGAGTCGCGCGGGCTCGGGCCGTTGGTTGCTCGATATGGCCACGACGACGGTCGCGCTCGGTAAACTTACCAATGCGGCTCATCTTAATCGCACCACCATTCCCGCCGAGTGGGGTTTCTTGGATGCCGAGCGGAAAGTGACCACGAGTACCGCGGCCGCCATCAAGGGAATTAACGGCGTGCCCTATCCGTCTTCTACGGGAGGCTATAAAGGCAGCGCGCTCGCCGTCATGGTGGAGATCTTGTGCTCGGGTTTAAGCGGTGGCGCGATGGCGACCGAATTGCCGGTGTATCGTACGGGGGGTGATCCGCTCGGCATCAGTCACACCTTTATCGCTATCGATCCAGCGCGGTTTCTGGCCCCAGGCGAATTGGAGACCCGCGTCGATCGCTTGGCGCAGTTGGTCAAAGCGTCCGAGCCCGCTCCAGGGTACGATGAGGTCATGCTCGCCGGTGAGCCGGAATGGCGTTGCGAGCGTCAACGCGAACAAGCGGGAATTCCCGTGCCCGTAAAACTTTGGCAACAACTCACCACGATCGCTGGTGAACTTAAAATCACCCCGCCGCGACCGGATCCGTCGCATTAATCGGAGAATTATTTATGAAAAAAATACGTTTTGGCATTATCGGTTCAGGGTACATGGGCAGCACTCACGCGGAGGCGGTGCGCCGTCTGCCGAATGCGGAATTAGTCGCGGTCGCGGGCGGTAGTCGCGCCCCCGCTTTGGCGGAACGGTACAAAATGGCTTTTGAGGCGGATAAGGAAGCGCTGCTGCGCCGCGCAGACATTGATGCCATTGTCGTCACGACGCCGCATCACTTGCACGTCGAGGAAGCGCTGTCCGCTTTGGCTAATGGCAAACACGTGCTCGTCGAGAAACCGTTAGCCACGGAGGTCGAGGATTGCGATCGCATGATTGCTGCGGCCGCGCAAAAAAAGCTCACGCTGGCGGTGGGCTATCAGCAACGTTTTCGCGTCAATAATGCGCGCGCCTGTGCCCTCATTCGCGAAGGCGCGATTGGCCGAGTGTCGGCGGTGCAAATTTCGATGCCGATGTTCGCAGGGGCTATTAAGGCGGGTGGGTTTGGCGGAAATTGGGCCTGGTGGAACGACCCCGCAAGTGTCGCTCATTTGCTCAATAGTGCCCCGCACGCGGTGGATCTGCTGCGCTGGTTCACGGGTGGCAATGTCGTCACCGTATCTGCTTTCGCGCGCACCTTGCTCCCTGATGTGCCGGTGGAAGACACCACGATGGGTTTATTGGAATTTTCGACGGGCGCGATTTGTTCGATTTTCTCGAGTCGCGCTTTGCCGACACCATCCTTCCTGGGCGAGGATTTTCGTTTTCGCATTACCGGCACCACCGGCCTGATCGATCTCGATCCTTACGGGGAGCTACGGCTGGCCGATGAAAAAGGTTGGCGCGTCATTTCCAAGCAGCCCACGGTCGGACATGAGGGCGCTAATTCTGCTTATGGCGATGTGCGGATGCAGGCCTACTGTGATCAACTATCTGCCTTCATTGGCGCGATCGAGGGCCGCCCCGGCGAAGCCGGAACCGGCGCAGATGGTCGCGCCGGGGTGCAGGCTTGTGTTGCCATGTTGGAATCTTCCGCGAAGAAACAATGGATATTCTTGCCGCAAAATAAATGAGTCAGCGGGTTATTATCATCGGTGGCGGTATCGTGGGTTTAGCCGTCGCCCGCGAGTTACTCCTGCGCGTGCCCACGGCGCAGGTCACTATTTTAGAAAAAGAGCCGAGGGTGGGCCGGCATCAAAGTTCACATAATAGCGGGGTCCTCCATGCGGGGCTGTATTATCAACCGGGTTCATTGAAGGCGCGGTTGGCGGTGCAGGGCATACGCTTAATGACCGCTTTTTGCCAACAGCATGGCATCGCTCATGAAATTTGCGGCAAGGTGGTGGTGGCAACCTCCGCTCATGAATTGCCCGCCTTGGATAAGCTCTGGGAACGCGGTCAGCGCAATGGCCTACGCGCGGTGCGGCGCCTAACCCCGGAGGCTTTAAGCGAAATCGAACCGCATGTCGCAGGCGTAGCCGCGCTCCATGTGCCGGAGGAAGGCATCGTTGATTACCTCGGCGTCTGTACCGCGCTCCAAACCGAAATCGAACAGGGTGGGGGCGTGGTGCGACTCAACAGCGCGGTGACGCAGATTCGCGAGTGTGCTGCTGGGTGGGTCGTGGCTACTCCAAGTGGTGAATACGAGGGGGATTATTTGATTAATTGTGCGGGGCTTTTTTCCGATCGGATCGCGGAGTTGGCGGGCATTAAACGGACGGTCCGAATCGTGCCTTTCCGCGGGGAATATTTTCTGCTCAAGCCCGCCGCGCAATCGCTGGTGCGCCACTTGGTGTATCCGGTGCCGGATGCTGAGTTTCCATTTCTCGGAGTGCATTTTACGCGAATGATTCATGGCGGAGTCGAAGCGGGCCCCAATGCCGTCCTCGCGCTGGCCCGCGAGGGATACTCGTGGAAGGATCTTTCGGCGCGGGATGTCGCGGATGCGCTGAGCTTTCCGGGCTTATGGCGCTTTATGCGGAAATATCCGTCACTGTGCAGCGCCGAGATTATCCGCTCGTTGAGTCAGCGGCTGGCCTGCCGCGCTTTACAGAAATTAGTCCCCGCCATTACGGTCGCCGATCTCTTGCCGGGCGGCGCGGGGGTCCGAGCGCAGGCGATGCACGTCGATGGCACGCTTTTGCAGGATTTCTGGCTCGAGCAGCGACCGCGCGCTTTACACGTGCTCAATGCGCCTAGTCCCGCCGCGACGGCCTCACTGGCCATCGCCGAGGAACTAGTCGGCCGGTTGCCTTTTGTATCGGCCGCGCGTTGAGCCCAGACAAAAGCAGCAATCGATTAATTTTATTATGAAATTAGAAACAGAACTGACCGCGATCGATCGCGACCTGATCGCAGCGGCGACCGAAGGCTTTGTGCCTGCGCGGGTCATCGATTTTCATGCCCACGTGGTCCATCCCAATTTTTATGCAGCGGAATTTATTTCACCGGCGCTGCGGGGTAAGATCATTGATTTTTCCACTTACGTGGCAGCCATTCAGCAATTTCTGCCGCAGCGTTCGATTGATGGCGCTTTAGTTTTTCCGTATCCGACGCGGCGCGATGATCGCTCGGGGGTGAACCGCTGGATGTTTGCTGATCTCAAAGTTGCGGCCAAAACACACTCGGTCGCCGGCCTTGCGCTGGTTGGTCCGGGCGATGATCAAGCCCTCATCGCCAAGTGGTTTGCGGCGGGCCAGTGCGTGGGGCTGAAACCTTATCACCTCTTCGCTAAACCGGGCGATACGCTGCAGTGCGGCGTCGAAGAATATGCGCCGGAATGGATGTGGCGGCTCTGCGATCAGCATCGCGGAATCTTGATGCTGCATTTGGTCAAGGATGCGGCCGC
>SXGQ01414075.1_pt1 | contig 20812 bp, 28 predicted proteins | sample 3178371 | NCBI WGS metagenome assembly SXGQ01 (sample SAMN11356859, study PRJNA531348) | freshwater metagenome | isolation source: freshwater sample F1-20 | place: China: Fuxian Lake, Yuxi | collected 2017-12-25 | reverse complement strand
TATAATCCTAAGCATGTAAAAGGGACTACGGATATATTTAATAGTAGATAATTTAGGTTACCATATAACATAATCACATGTAAATATATTATTAATAATACGTAATAAAACGCTGAGTCTGCTATATTTATTGGTAAATCGAATGGTTAATAATTATCATGAAGAGTTAAATATGAAGTTAGGATATTCATTGTCAATAGGAACAATAACAGGTACTATATCGTTTATATGTGCATATTTCATGAATTTAACAATGAATAATTCGGAACAGTATTTAGCAACTATTTCAGTTATATTATTAGACGGGTTTTTTGGAATCATTGCCGGTATTAAACGCGAAGGATTTCAAACTCGTAAAGCAGTTAAAGTATTACAAAATTTAGTTGTTTGGATTTTAATACTAACAGTGCTGTTATCAGTGGAACTAGGTTTTGTAGGAACTAGTTGGTTAAGCGAGACAGTTTTAATTCCATTCATTATATTGCAATTGATAAGTGCTTTAAAAAATGCATCAATGGCCGGCCTTATTGATAATAAAATTGTAAATACCTTAATGGATAAAATTGATAATCATAAAGGTAAACGAAAAAAATAAATTTAACAAATGAGTTATTTGAATGCGAATATCCCTACTATAACATGTTATATACGCAATGAATTTTTATTTAATCATGTGACTGGTCATAATGAATTCACATTAGCCGATGTACATTCTGTAGCTTCTATTGAAAAAAGAGTTCCATTATTTGAAGCGTTTTTAGAAAATGGAGTAAACTGGACGCGTCGTCCTATACATGCATTTTGTTGGAAACAAGACGCCGAACAATTGCCACTAACAGAACATATGTATTGGGATTGTTTCTCATCTTATATTGATGTACAGATACGCGCGCGATTAGCCGGCTTACATGCTGATCTAATATCCATCACCGGAGTTAAACGTCAAGGAGTATACATGTTCACATTAGACTGGTCTCATGAGAATCGCAATATGTTGGATACAAACTTCTCTGAAACGCCTGAACATAAATGTGGCCATGTGTTCAAAATGAATAATGGAAACTATTTTATCTATCCTAACAATCGAATAATATGGTCTGACACGGCATGGACATTCAACCGAATCAATACTAATCCGGGATATAAAATTGATATGAATGTATATACAGTCGAAAACACAAACCAACATGAAACTGACTATGATTACATAACTAATTTTTCTAACTCAAATGAAAAATAAAATAATTCATAGTATAATTGAAAATTGTAACGTCAGATTAAAACCTTCAACTGTATGTTCAGGTGTAGGTGTTTTTTCCATCATACCAATTAAAAAAGGTACCTGCATTTTTAAAGATGTTTCAAAGGATGATATAAAGATTAAATGGAATGAAATATCAGCTGCCGATCCTAGAGTAAAAGACTATTTAAAAATTATTTGTAATTTTGATGCGGATGGAATATATCTTTCTAGAACTGTGAATAATATTAATCTTTCTTATTTTGTGAATCATTCTGAAAATCCAAATGTACATCATGATATAGAAAATGACATATTCATTGCATTAAAAGACATTGGTGTTAATGAGGAATTAGTTTGTATTTATGATAAGGCAGATAAAGTTGATTTTCTTTAAAAAAAATAAAAAAAAATTAGGATAATTGAAAAATTGTTCATATATTTATGTAAATTAAAAAATATAAGATATGACTAATGAAACTCAGTTTAAATTTAAAGATGTAAGATTAATGATTGACTTCAAAAAAATACCAATGTACGATCAGGAGTATATTCGTACAATGTGTTATAATACGGCATTGGACAGATCAGTGAAATCGACAGGTATCAATTTTTCAGAATACTATCCCGGAGCTGCAAATTTTACAGTATTTGATTCAGAAAATATATTACATAATGCAATGAGTGAATATGTTAATCCATATAAGTATACAGTATCACATTTACTCCATGGAAAAAAATATTACTTGGCATGGACATATGATTACAACAAAGCAAATGCCGTTGAACGTATACAAGAGTTATGGTAAAGAAAAAAACAATTAAAGTTTGTACCGGAATAGGATTAAACATGTTCTTTCCTGAATATATTACTATTGAAATACCAGTTAAATTACCCAAAAAACTAGATGTTAGTAATATTCCACCAATTACAAAACTGACTCAAGAACAATTTAAAGATTTAGGATTAATAAAATAAACTATGGCACGTTACATTTCGACAAAATTATTTGACGGTTACTCAACTTGTTTCCGTCAATGGAAAGCAGAAGATACGCATTGCAAATTCTTACATGGGTATGCAGTGTCATTTCGAGTATGGTTTGAAGGTGAATTAGATGAAAGAAATTGGGTTTGGGATTTTGGTGGCATGAAACGTGCAACCGCTAAAATTGCAGGTATGTCTCCCAAAGAGTACTTTGCATGGTTATTAGATCATACTACTATTGTAGCTATCGATGACCCATATTTGCCTCGGTTCGAACAAATGTATAAAGATGGTATAATCCAATTACGAATTTTACCCGCCACAGGATGTGAACGATTTGCAGAGTATTTATACCATGTAATAAATAAATTCTTACACGAAGAAACCGAAGGTAGAGTAAAAGCAACTAAAGTAGAAGTTTATGAACACAAAAAAAATAGTGCTAGCTATGGACAATAATTATTATACAACAACTACCACATTTGGCAATATTAAATTTACATATACAATAATAAAATGAAATCAAACGATGATTATGTATCACTTTACGAGTATCTAGGTAAAGGATCAGGAGGTACAAATATTGGAAGAGAAGTTTCAGCCGAAGCCGTTAAACAAAACGTCGATATTAAATGGAGAATGTTACCAAAAGAGGCCCAGCGACCAGAATATACTCAAGTACAACTTTATCCAATAACATTTTTGGATTCATATTTTTCTAATATCACTGACGTTGAAATAGATCGAACACCATTAGTACGTCGTTCTGACTTGGTTAAATTGCAACAACGATTACACGAACTTGAAGCTAAATTTAACGCCGTAATTAAAAAAATAGATATATCAACTAAATTAGAAGATGCCAATGACGACCTCCCTTTCTAAAAGAATAGAAGATTACAACAAAACATTGCCTGTAACAGAATTATATAGATGTGTACAATCAGAAGGTTCTCGGTTTGGCAGACCTACAATTGCAGTACGAACAACTGGATGTACTCATCGATGTTATTTTGGTGAAGGCGGGTGGTGTGATAGTTGGTACACAAGCATTCACCCAGAAAAAGGTACATTTACTTTTAATGATATCATTGCTATATATGATGCGAATCCGCATATTAAAGAAATGATGTTAACTGGAGGGTCGCCGACAATGCACCCAGCACTAGTCAACGAATTAACACATTTTGCAAATGAAAGAAATATACTCATTACTATTGAAACTGAAGGAAGCCATTTTGTGGCTACCGATTATCCTATAGGCCTTATATCTCTCAGTCCGAAATTTAGCAATTCTGTACCCGTACTCGGTGTTACTACGCCTTTGGGAGCAATTGCGGATCAAAAAATGATAGATCAACACAACAAGTTTCGATTAAAAAAAGATAATATTAAACAAATGATGGAGTACCATACAGATTATCATTACAAACCGGTATGGGACGGTACTTCTGAAAATTTAACAGAGATAGAAGATTTTCGAGTTGAACTTGGTATTCCAAAACATAAAACATACATTATGCCAGCCGGCGACACAAGAGAAGAACTAATTAAAATGTATCCTATCGTATTTGAAATGGTTGCGAACCACGGTTATAATATGACCGGCAGAGACCATATTATTGCATATGATACTGAACGAGGAGTATAAAAATAAAAAAAGGAAAACAATGCAAGAAACTTATGATTGGCAACCGATAGGTGACCTAGTTTTATTGAAAGAAATTGAAGCCCCAGCTAAATCGAAAGGTGGTTTGATATTATCAAATGCATCGACAGAATATGTTAAAGCTAAGGTAGCGGCCGTCGGCCCGGGATTATTTACGCATACAGGCGACAGAATTCCAATGACCATTACAGTCGGTGATGTCGTAATGATTCATAAAAATCAGACCGGTGAAAATAAAAAAGTTAAACTCAATGATGAAACATTTCTTCTAGTACACGAAGGCGATTTATCTTTGAGATGCTTATGTTAAACAAATGTCTCGCGCGACGCTAAATTAAAAGGAGTAAATATGGAAACATTAATTTTCGTTTTAGGTACACTCAGTGGTACGGTGTTATTAGCGCTTGGCTACGCAGTTGTGGGTGTGATTAAGATTAACAAATTAACAAAATCGCTACAACAAGAAATCGAAGGAATTCATCGTGATGGATTTCGAGATATATGGCAAACTATAGATCAAAAGTCAACTGATGTAGACCAACACTTTAATGAAATATACAGAGAAATGGATAATCGTGCAAATGATTTGCATCACGACTTAGCCAATAGATTTAAAGATGTGAATTCAGAACTAGGTGAAACGCGAAAATATACTGATTCGCGACTAGACAAGATGATTGATAGTCTTACTAACAAAGACAGTAAAAACAAAAAAACTGTTGAAACAGTTTAATAATTAAAATTGTCGTGCGAGCATTTGTTTTATTGAAAAAGATTTTTTATATTTATTGAAATAAAAAAATATGACAAATAATAAATTTGAAATTGAGCTGGTTAAGCTAGGATACGCAAACGGCTCAGCCCCTGGAGCTCCTTTTACTAGAGATGAAAAAGATAAAATGATTCAAGAAGCTGCCGTCGCATTTGGTAAGTTTTTAGATGCATTGAAATGTGATTGGCGTAATGATCCAAATTCAAGTGATACACCTCGACGTGTTGCCAAAGCATATGTAAATGATTTGTGGGCCGGCCGATACAATGGAACGCCTGATATCACTGCATTTCCATCTGATGGATATGATGGCATGGTTTTCGAAGGAGGTATTCCATTGACATCAATGTGTTCACATCATCATCAAACTATAATAGGACGTGTTCATGTGGCTTACATACCGGGAGCTGATAGCAAAGTAATTGGATTATCCAAGTTAAATAGACTAGTGGAACATTTTGGAAGACGAGGCGCTATACAAGAGCAATTAACAGTTGCAATTCATAATGCCATAGATACTATCATAAATGACAATAAAGGTGTTGCTGTTATGATAGAAGCTACTCATAACTGTGTACAATGCCGTGGTGTTAAACATGGTGGCGCATCAATGAAAACATCTAAACTGACAGGAGCATTTAAAGATAATGACGCTACTCGTGCAGAATTTTATGAATTTGCAAAAGGTTATAACAATTAATGTATCAGTCAATTGCATATCATAAGAACACTAATACAGTGCATGTATGGGATGACCGTAAAGGTCATATTAAACTCAAGTATAAGCCATATGCATATCGTAAATCAACATATGGTAAATATGTGGCGTTGGATGGCACTATAGTTGATAAAGTATATGATATTGATCCACATGATAAAAATCTGTATGAATCCGATATCAATCCAGAGACACGTACATTAATTGATATGTACACTGATTCAGATGAACCATCGATAGGACACAGAGTACTCACGATAGATATTGAAGTTGATATAGCTGATGGATTTCCACTTCCGGATACTGCTGAACATGAAATAACGGCAATTGCAATTTATGACCACGCCGGAGAAAATCGGTATGTATGGATTCTAGATAAAGATGGAGTTGTCGAATCTACTACAAAAAATAATGTGCAAATCATTAGCTGTAACGATGAATACACGTTGTTATCAAAATTCATGTCAGTATATTATGAGATACAGCCAACGATTATAACTGGATGGAACATTGATTTCTTTGATATTCCATATCTTTACAACCGATTGGTAAAGGTGTTAGGTGAAAGTACTGCCAGAACACTATCGCCTATCAAAGACGTTATCTGGCTGAAACATAGAAATAGATATCGTATATCAGGCGTGTCATGTCTAGACTACATGGCATTGTATAAAAACTTTACATATTCACAGGAATCTAGTTATTCACTTGAATCAATATCACAAAAGGAATTAGGCAAAGGTAAAATCAAATATGAAGGATCATTAGACGATTTATTTAAACGTGATATCCAGGCATACATTGATTATAACATGAACGATGTTAATCTAGTTGTGGAATTAGATCAGAAAATGAAACTTATTGATTTAGCTCGTGGTATATGTCATAAAGGCCATGTTCCTTATGAAGATTTTTTATTCGCCACCAGATATTTAGACGGAGCCGCTGTTACATATCTTAATCGATTAAAATTAGTTGCACCTAATAAAAAAGAACGAGATTCCGATGAACCATTGGACTTGTTAGGCGCATATGTTAAGGCCCCAAACCCAGGCCGTTACAAATGGGTATACGACCTTGACTTGACCTCGCTATATCCTAGTATCATTATGACACTTGGAATTTCCCCCGAAACAAAAGTGACCAAATTAAATAGTTTTGACGGCCAAAGATATATAAAGAATCATGATATTGAATATAGTGATGGATGGAATAAATGGAAGACTAGTGAAGAGTTGCGTAGTTATTTAGAATCCAATCAATATTCTATTGCAGCTAATGGTGTCGTGTATGATACAAAAATTACTGGGTTTTTACCTTCAATATTGACTAAATGGTTTGATGAACGTGTTGAATATAAGAACCTACGTAAAAAATATGAAAAAGAAGGCAATTTAGCTAAGGCAGAATATTACGATAGGATGCAGTTAGTAACTAAAATTCTTTTGAATTCATTTTATGGTGTATTAGGAAATCCCGGTTTTCGTTTTTTTGATCCGGATAATGCAACTGCCATTACATCCACAGGTCAGCAATTGATCAAGTTTACGGCCGATATAGGCAACCAGTATTATACAAACGAACTGGGAGAACAAAAAGATTATTGTATATATACAGATACAGATTCAACGTTCTTTTCGTCATTGCCAATCATTAAGAAACGGTATCCGGCTTTTAATATTACTGATGACCAATGGATGGCTAAAAAAACAATTGAAATTGCATCTGAAGTTCAAAATTTTATTAACAAATCATATAACGTGTATGCACAACGATTTCATAACATCACATCTCATAGATTTGATATCAAGCAAGAATTTGTAGCTAAAGCAGGATTATGGATTGCAAAAAAACGATACGCTCAATGGTTAATCAACCAGGAAGGACATGCTATATCAAGGCTTGATGTAAAAGGATTGGATGTTGTTCGATCATCGTTTCCGACTGCATTTCGTAAGTTCATGGCAGAGGTATTGGAAGATATTCTAAATGACATATCAAAAGAAGAATTAGATCAGAAAATCATTAATTTTAAGGAATATATGAAGACAGTCGAAATTACTTCGGTGATGTTTCCGGTGGGTGTTAAAGATATTAAAAAACATACATCTAAAAATCGAAAACCATTTGATCCGCCAATAAAAGGTACGCCAGTACATGTCAAATCGGCTATCAGCTATAATGATTTACTGAAGTACCATGGCGTTAAAAATATACGTGAAATCATTAATGGCGAAAAAATTAAATGGACATATCTTAAACAAAACCCGTTAGGATTAGACCAAGTTGCAATAAAAGGTTCAGATGATCCGGAATTACTTATGAAGTTTGTAACTCAATATATTGACTACGATAAAATATTTAGATCGGCATTTGAAAACAAACTTAATGATTTTTACCAAGCGTTAAATTGGGGAAGAGTTCCTGAAAATAATAATCTAGGAAAGTTTTTTGCATTTTAATTAGGACATTTGCAAATTAGTTATTATATTAAAACAAAATTAAAAATATGTACGGAAAAAGTTACTGGTATGGTAAAGAAGTAGAAGGCAGGTTGTCTGATATTGAAACGGTATTTGTTAGAGGATCAGTGCCAAAAAATTACACAGAATATCCTCATATCTATTTTACAATTGAATATATTGAAATGTGTTGTGTCCATAACAATTGGAAAGAAATTCATTCCATATTGGAGACAAAACAATATGTCACTATAGAAGCAAATGCAAAAACATTTGAAAAAATTCCAATGTCTGTATTCAATAGAGCTCATATCATTTATCGCATTGCCGATCCAAATGTTGCCAAGCTTAAAAAAACGGATACATTATCCATTGATGCAGGTTGGTATAGAGTACATCAGATAATGAAATGCAATCTTATGGAAATTAATCCTGATGAATATAAATTTGATAGAATAGACCAATGAGAAAAAGATTATTTTATTTTGGATTAGAGCCACTTAAAGCTCGGTATACATATCAGTTATGTAAAGAATGGATGCCGGCCACATTTGAGCCGTATAAAGATCGATTAGATTTTATCGATGTGGAAGGTAAATTTGATCCGGATCAGGAAATTAAAGTCGGCGCTGTATTAGATGCGATTGGCCGCGGCAAGTTCAGTCTTAGCCAGTGTGATAAATTTTTACAAATGATATATGATGGTATGGTACGCGACGGGGATATTATCTATTTGCAAGATTATTGGACACCCGGGCTAGATGCCATATGGTATGCGTTAGATCTATATAAAATCAATGTTAAAGTGTATGCAATGTTACATGCGCAGTCTGTTGATGAATATGATTTCACATATCCTATGACACCATGGATGCGTCATTATGAATTAGGATTGGATAAACGAATGGCAGGTATATTTGTCGGATCGAGCATCCATAAGGAACAATTGAGATCAGCTGGATTTACATCACCAATACATGTGGTGTCACTTCCAATACATCATGAAGCAACATTAGCTAAATTACCAAACTATTCAGATGCCCTAGCACATGGATTAATTAAAAAGAAAAATACCATTGTTTATTCATCTCGTTTAGACAAAGAAAAGAATCCATTTTTTATGCTCAAAGTAGCTAAAGAATTTTTAAAATTGAACTCACAATGGGAATGGCATGTGACAACATCTGGTAAAGAATTCAAATCAATGTTACCAGGTGTTATTAACGCAATGAACAAATTAGCGATTGAAGAGCCAAGATTCAAGTTAATGAAAGGCCTTACAAAGGAAGAGTATTACTCTGAATTAGCAACATGTAGAATACAATTCAATACATCACTACAAGATTATGTATCATGGACTGTTATTGAAGCAACGGCATTTGGAGCCGATATTGTATATCCAAACTTCAGATCATTTCCGGAATTTATTGATGAAACACGAATGTACAAAGCATTTGATTGGCAAGATGCAATAAATGTAATGCACAAGGCAATGATATCACCTCGTACACATTACGACATCGTCGAAAAATCTAATTTGGGTAGACGAATGGAAGGATATATCATTGCCAATGAATATTCAAATGAAATATGTGTATGGCATGAGAGTGAATTATGCGAGGCATTATTAGAAACCGAAACAGTAAATAACAAACAATTGGAGTTTAATTTTATATGAAAGATTTAATTTATTATCCTTCGTTATCCGCGGGCGGTTGCGCCGGCGATTTTAAAAATAATAAAGAAGTTAAGCCAGGTTTAACTAGTAGATTTTACTCAAAGGAATTTCCTGAAAGATGGCGACATCCATATTTCCTTATCACAGCCGGTCACCATTACAAATGGATGGATGCGCGCCAGCGATATGGACTAGAAGATGATGTATTAGTATTAGGTGACTCCGGAGGATTTCAATTAGCAACCGGTGCAATCAAATGGGATCCAAAATTTAAAGAAACTATATTTAACTGGTTAGAAGCTAACTGCGATTTAGGTGTTAATTTAGATATTCCACCTCGCGCCAAATATGACGGTAAATTCTACGAGTGTTTAGATATCAGTTATGACAATTTCAAATATTTTGCAGATAATCAATCTGGTAAATGTAAATTTCTCAATGTAATACAAGGTAATAATATTGAAGAATATGAATATTGGTACAACCGAGTAAAAGATTTTGATTTTAATGGATGGTGCATTGGTGGTACTCAAAAACGTGTAACAATGTTTTTTGCAGGCCTGGCGCCATTAATTCGTAATAGAGAATTTGATAATATACGTAACCAGTATGTACATGTATTAGGAATTTCAAAGATATCAGATTTCTTTATGTTGAGTTTCTTACAGAAGATGTTAAACAAATATCATGGAGGGAGAATTCAAGTATCAACAGATTCATCATCGCCGGGACAATATCCCGTGTATGGAACATATCTGCATTCACCGCAGTTAAATAAAATGACATTTTCTCATTTATATTTTCCAAAAGGTGAAAATTTACCATTTAATCCAACTGATTTAGTTCCTAATCCATTTGGCCATCCGGCTAGTGAAGGATTTACTTTCGGTGAAGTTGCGAATTACAAAGGAAATGTTACAATGAAAATGACATTGAACAATTTATTTGTATATAATGAAACGGTTAAGCAAGTGGAAGAAATAGTAAAATGTCATAATGAACTATTACAGACAGTTATTCCGGCAGATTTTTATAGCATATTGATGTCAATGGAGGAAATGTTTTTGAATCCTGATAATGCAATTAACATATATGAAAAACATGTACAATTATACAACCGCTTTGGTGGCGGAACTAAAGATTTAGTTAACAATCAAGTTATAACACAATTTTTTGATCTAGGACAGTAAAATGAAAAAAGCAGACTTATTAAATTTTATCAATCGATATTATCTTGCAGGAGCAACGACATCGGTTAAATGGACAGCCACCGCCGGCAATGTAGAAACTAAATTTATTACTGACGACCAGAATGTCATTGGTTCGATCGTAACTAGTTTAGACCTAGGAGATAATGAACTAGGAGTATATGCAACACCTACTTTAACAAAAATGTTATCAGCAATGGGTGATGATATAAACGTTAAAATCAATTCTATTGATAAAAAATCAATTAGTATTGATATTAATGATACTGATGTTGATATGAAGTTCATGTTAGCAGACCTTTCAGTAATTCGACAAGTTCCGGATCTAAAGCAGCTACCAGATTGGAATGTTACTATTAATATTGATAAGGACTTTATTGCAAAATTTATTAAAGCAAAAAATGCATTGCCGGATTCAGAAAATTTTGCGTTATCATGTAAAAATGGATTAGTTGACATCATCATGAATTATTCATCTATCAATACAAACCGAATCAAGTTTTCTATGTCATGTAACAGTGACGTTTGTTCGGATATGGGGACAACATGCTTTTCATCAAATCTGTTCAAAGAGATTCTACAAGCTAACAAAGATGCCATATCTGGTACTTTAGAAGTATCTTCAGCAGGATTAGGAAAAGTTGTATTTACGGGCCCATCATATACATCAACATACTATTTAGTACAATTACAAACTGCATGATCATGAAAGTTAATTTCAAAAAGTTATCACCTAAAGCAGTGACACCTTCGTATGCGAAAGCTGGAGACGCTGGATTAGATATTACATGTATAGGATATCAAATTGATACAGAAAATAATTACATTGAATATTTTACTGGATTAGCTTTAGAAATTCCTATGGGGTACGTAGGATTATTATTTTCAAGATCATCAGTATCTAAAACAGATTTGCAATTAGCTAATTGTGTAGGAGTTGTGGATTCAGGTTATCGCGGAGAAATTACATTTCGATATAAATTTCGTAAGGACTCATTTTTTGCATCATTGAAAAGATATCAAGAGGGTGACCGTATCGGTCAATTGATGATATTGCCATATCCTCGAATTGAGTTAGATGAAATTAAAGAATTATCAGAATCGACAAGAGGTTCTGGTGGTTACGGTTCAACAGGTAAATAAAAAACATATGTTTGGTAATCAAGAAAATACATTATGGGTTGAAAAATTCCGACCCGGTACATTAGATGGATATGTTGGTAATGAACATATCATTGAAAAGGTAAAGATCTATTTGATGAGCGGAGATGTGCCGCATTTATTATTTTACGGAAATGCTGGTACTGGTAAAACTACGTTAGCAAAAATTATTGCGAATAACGTGGATGCAGATGTAATGTATGTCAATGCCTCTGATGAAAACAACATTGAAACGGTGCGTACTAAAATTAAAAATTTCGCATCAACAGTAGGATTCAGACAATGGAAAATTGTGATTCTAGATGAAGCGGATTATATGACACCTAATGGTCAAGCAGCGCTTCGTAATCTAATGGAAACGTTTTCAAAAACAACAAGATTTATCTTGACATGCAATTATGTTGAAAAGATTATCGATCCAATACAATCGCGATGCCAGACATTTGCGATCGCGCCACCAAGTAAAAAAGATGTTGCTAAACGGATAGTTGATATTTTAAATGAGTTAAATGTTAAGTATGCAATGCCAGACATTGTGACTATCATTAACTCGGGATATCCTGATATACGACGAATTCTGAATTCATGTCAACGTCAAGTAATTGATAATACATTAGTTATCGATGCGGCTAGTCTTGTACAAGCAAATTATATGACTAAGGTATTGGATATACTCAAAAGTGATCAGTCAGTAAAAGATTCATTTACAAATATAAGACAGACTATTGCAGATAGTAAAGTACAAGATTTTACAGCGTTGTATAAGTTTTTATTCGATGAACTTGATAATTATGCGAAAGGGCATTTCGGTCCGGTTATATTGATTCTTGCAGAATCTCAATATCAGGATGCATTTGCAGTAGATAAAGAATTACATATCATGTCAATGATAGTAAAATTAATAAGTGAACTTAAATAGGAAAGTCATGTTAAAATCAAAAAACGTCGGTAATGAAATACCTCAGTCAAAGATTCATCTGAATCCAGAGGATTTAGTTGATGTTACATGTGATAATTGCGGAAGTCGTTATTTTAAACAAGTAACCGCATTTAAAAGAATTTCGGCGTTGGTATCACCAACAGGAAAAGAACAAATTATGCCAGTACCAACATTTCGTTGTGATGACTGTGGGCATATTAATGATGAATTTGAACCAATTAAACAATCAAAATAGTTATGGCAAAAAAATTAATTTTTAGTGAAGAAGCTAGATTACAATTACTCTCAGGAGTAGACCAATTAGCAAATGCAGTGAGATCAACATTAGGACCAAAAGGACGCACGGTCGTATTAGAAAAATCTTTTGGACCACCTGTCATTACAAAAGATGGCGTTACAGTTGCAAAAGAAATTGTATTAGTTGATCCAGTTGAAAACGCCGGCGCTCAAATGGTGAAAGAGGCTGCATCTAAAACGAATGATCAGGCCGGAGATGGAACAACTACTGCAACTGTGTTAGCTCATGCAATCTTAACTGAGGCATACCGTCGTATTGCTAATGGTGCAAATCCAATGGATCTTAAACGTGGAATTGATATAGCAGTAAAAGACGTTATTGATTATCTTAATACGATAGCCGTAGACGTTAAAGATAGCAATGAAATATCACAGGTAGCTGCTATTTCGGCAAATAATGATACATCAATTGGTGATATGATTTCAATGGCTATGGAGCGAGTAGGTAAAGATGGTGTAATTACAGTTGAAGAAGGTAAAACCGCAGAGACGACATTGGAAATTGTAGAAGGCATGGAATTTGATAAAGGTTATTTGTCACCGTATTTTGTTACAAACGAAAAAATGCAGGCTGAAATATCTAACCCATATATACTGTTGTATGATAAACGTATATCAGTTACTAAAGATATTTTATCATTGCTTGAATCGATCATGCAAATGGATCGTGAACTTATTATTATAGCAGAAGATGTCGATGGCGAAGCATTATCTACATTAGTTGTGAACAAAGTACGCGGTAATCTTAAAGTTGTAGCAGTAAAAGCTCCTGGGTTTGGCGACAAACGATTATCATTGTTAGAAGATATTGCCACATTAACTGGTGCAACCGTGATTACAGAAAAGATTGGATTATCATTAGATGATGTTACGATTGATCATTTAGGAACAGCTGAACGTGTAATTGTAAGTAAAGATAAAACAACTATAGTTAATGGTAAAGGCGATTCAGATAATTTACAGATTCGAATTGAATCATTAAAAAATGAAATTGAATCATGTACATCAGATTACGATAAAGAAAAACTACATGAACGGTTAGCTAAAATGGCAGGTGGTGTGGCTGTTATCAAAATAGGCGCCGGATCCGAGATTGAAATGAGAGAAAAAAAGGATAGATTAGATGATGCATTAAATGCGACTAAAGCGGCAGTTCAAGAAGGTATTGTGTTAGGTGGCGGCATTGCGTTGACAAAATATAATGATTCGAATCGAATTATCTCAACAGAAAATATGGATCAGCATGCCGGCGTAGAAATCATACGTGCAGCAGTTCAGGCTCCATTTAACGCAATTATTAGAAACGCAGGATTATCACCAGAAGTTATACGCGAAAGGATCATGATCACAGAAAATCATGCAGTACATCCACTAAAGAGTAATGTCGGATTTAATGCCCGAACTGGTCAAATTGTTGATATGTTAACAGAAGGAATAATAGATCCGGTTAAGGTTACGAGAATAGCATTAGAAACAGCTGCATCAGTCGCCGGCACAATGTTAACGACTGAATGCGTAGTAGTTGAAATCCCAGATAACAATGATAAAACCAGCCACAATATTTGATCATCTAGCCAATATCACTGTTAAAAAAACGCCGTGGAATTCATTGTCAGATGCAGATCAAAAATCATTTAGCCCGTATCTAATTAACAGATGGCTATCTATGAATCCTGATTTCATTGAACTGGTCAATATGTTTCAGCAATACACGATAGGGCCGTTAGATAAAAAACATGTATATCAATTGTATTGTGATTTTTTGCCAAAACAGAAATCGTTTGCAAAATATATTAAAGGTAAAAAAACAGATGAATATAATAAAGACTTAGTTGAATTTGTTGCTAGTCATTACCTGATATCGCACCGTGAGTCAAGACAATGCATAGATTTTTGGAAAAACACTGATATACAGCCCTTGAATGACATTCTTAAAAAATACGGCATGTCCGATCTAGAAATTAAAAAATTAATCAAATGAAAACAATAAAAGATACCCCAGGAAGAGATCTTCCAACCCCAAATCTCAGAATCAAATTTGGAGAACAAGCAGCAGAAGAATCTTCAATTGCATACTGCGAGAAAAATTTTCCAGCTACATGTACCGAATTCAAGCGCATTCAATCCGAACAATATCAGTTATTTTGCGCAAAACAACGTAATTACGGGCCATCTAATATATCAGTTGGCACTGCATTAGAAACAGTTGATGATGTGAAATTATCACTTACAGGCCTATGGTTTCGTCTTAATGATAAAATTCAGCGATTGAAACAATTAGTGATATTAAATCAACCTGATGAAGTAAATGAACCAATTGAAGACACATATTCTGATTTATCTATATACGGAATTATTGCATTGATAGTTAGTAGAAAAAAATGGGGTAAATAATTTGGTACTTTGAAAGTAATTTATTATATTTAAGTATGCATAAGTTAATAAAATTCAACGTTAGAGAACCAGTTTCTGGAGAGAAAAAAATATCATATTCGCAATATGCAATGTATGAAAAATGTCCTAAATCATGGGAATTATCATATATATTAGGCCATAGACAGTTCAGCCAAAACATTAACACGTTATTTGGAACAGCGTTTCATGAAACATTACAGCATTATTTGACAGTGATGTATACTAACAGCATAAAGGCTGCCGATGAGATTGATCTGAACAAATTACTAATGGAGAAGATGCAGGCTTTATATACAGAAGCAGTAAAAGAAATGGGTAATCATTTTTCAAATAAATTTGAAATGATTGAATATTATGAAGACGGTATATCCATTCTTAATTATATCAAACGTAATCGAGCCAGATATTTTTCACCAAAAAATGAAGAGTTGATTGGAATTGAAATTCCTATATATCATCCTATAGGGGATGATACGCCGATATTCATGTTAGGGTATATAGATGTCGTGTTAAGAGATAAACGAACTGATCATAAAAAAATTATAGACATCAAGACTAGCAATCAGGGATGGAACAAATATCAAAAAGCCGACAAGATAAAGGCATCTCAATTAGTATTGTACAAAGAATATTATGCAAAACAATTTGGATGGGATCCTGAAAAAATTGATGTTGTGTATATGATTGTTAAACGTAAATTAATCGAAGGAGCCATGTTTCCTCAGAAACGAGTTCAGGAATTCGTTCCAGCTAGTGGTAAACCTACTCGTAACAAATTAAACGAATCAATTGAAAACTTTGTCAAGTCATCGTTCAACGTCGATGGTACATATAACATTCAACGAGAATATCCAGCTACTGCCGGTAAAGGAAAAAAGAATTGCAAATATTGTGATTTTGCAAAAAATGAAGATTTATGTCCAATTGCTAAACGAATTTGTCAATGAGAATTGCTATCATCGGAAGTCGCATATATGAAAATAGTCGTAAAATAAAAACGTTATTATCAGAACTTAAAGCTCGGTTTGGAACTGAATTAACGATTATATCTAGTGGCGGGACAGAAGGAGCAGATAAATATGTCAGGAAAACTGCAATAGAATTTGAAATTGAATATAAAGAATATAATTTAGCGCATACACATAAAAATTTATATAGTGCAATGTCAGAACATTATTATGGTAAACCGTATCATGTGTCACAATTTCATCATCGCAACAATTTGATTGCAAAAAATTGTGATATGATGATAGCTTTAATACCACAGACCGATACATCCAAGTCCTGCGAAAATATAATACACCTGGTACAAAAACACAATAAAAAAGTAGTGATACTATCATAAGATAATATTTATATTAAAGTTATAAGGAATAAAATGCAGCCAATACAGTTACCAAAACTTCGTACGATAGATTCAAACAAGCCAAAGAAAAAGAAAATATTACTGTTATCAGATGATTTACGAATGCATTCCGGCATTGCCACAATGTCACGCGAATTTATTATTGGTACATCGCACATATATGATTGGGTACAGTTAGGTGCCGCAATCAAACATCCGGAGGAAGGTAAAATATTTGACATATCACGTGATGTGAATATTGAAGCCGGAATTGATAATGCATCAGTTAAAATATATGCATGTTCTGGATATGGTAATCCTCAAATACTGCAGCAAATAATGATGCAGGAACAGCCTGATGCGATTTTACATTTCACTGATCCTAGATTTTGGATATGGCTATATCAGATAGAGCATGATATTCGCCAACATATTCCAATCATGTATTATAACATATGGGATGATCTACCATATCCATTTTGGAATGAATCATATTATGAATCATGTGATCTGATAATGAATATATCTAGGCAAACCCAAAACATTGTTAAGAATGTATTAAGAAAACATCCAAAACCAGATTGGGCAGTCCAATGGGTGCCCCATGGCGTGAATTCAAAACATTTCTTTCCTATTGACGAATCACATGAGCATTGGCCAGATTATACTGCATTTGTTAACAACTTTAATAACGGTGTCCGGCCTGAGTTCATTTTATTTTGGAACAATCGAAATATAAGACGTAAACAGCCAGGCGATGTGATATTAGCATATAAACATTTTTGCGATCGGCTGACAAAAGAAGCTGCTAGTAAATGTATATTATTTATGCATACACAGCCGGTAGATGAAAATGGTACAGATTTATTTGCAGTAAAAGAAGCGGTATGTCCTAATTACACTGTTATATTTAGTAACAATCCAGTTGACGCAAAAACATTAAATTTTTATTATAACATGTCTGATGTTACAATTAATATTGCTAGTAATGAAGGATTTGGTATTTCATGGTGTGAATCATTACATACCGGAACACCTATAATTAATAATGTCACCGGCGGATTGCAAGATGGATGCAGATTTCAGAATGATGAAGGAGACTGGATTGAATTTACATCCGAATTTCCAACTAATCATGATGCTACATACACGGAACACGCACCATGGACAATACCTGTATTTCCTTCTAATCGTTCATTACAAGGTTCTCCACAAACGCCTTATATTTTTGATGATCGAGTAGACTTTAAAGAAGTCGGTAATGCTATATATGAATGGTATATCCAATCAGACCAAGAGCGTAAAACCAAAGGGTTACAAGGTCACCAATGGGTAAATGGAACTGAATCCAACATGTCAGCTAAACAAATGAGCAATCGCTTTATCGAATGTATCAATGAATGTCTAGAAAAATGGACACCTAGAGAAAAATTTACAATGTATAAAATTAACCGTATGCAAAAAATTGAAACACCTGGAGTATTATGAAACCATTTATAGTTATACAAGGCCCAGTAGCCACCCGATCTGGATATGGCAATCATACTAGAGATTTAGTATTAAGTCTGATCAAGGCAGACAAGTACGACGTGCAAATTATATCATTACCATGGGGCAACACTCCGATGAACGCGTTACGACTTGATAACGCGGATCATAAAATGATACATGATCATATAGCAGTTCAAAATATTACTAGACAGCCAGATGTGTTTATACAGGTATCAGTTCCTAACGAATTTCAAAAAGTAGGAAAATTTAATATCGGTGTCACAGCCGGAATTGAAACAAATCAAGTATCGCACGAATTTATTGAAGGATGTAACCGAATGGACCTGATCATAACAACATCAGAACATTCCAAACAAGGATTTGTTCAGTGTTCATATGATAAAGTAGATTCAAAAACAAATCAGGTAATCGCATCATTACGATTGGAAAAACCAATTGAAGTTTTATTCGAAGGGTTAGATACTGCAGTATACAAACATACAACATCATTACATGAATCAGTTAATACACAGTTATCACAGATAAAAGAAAATTTTGCATTTTTGTTTGTAGGCCATTGGTTGCGTGGGGATCTAGGTCATGACAGAAAAGATGTAGGCATGTTAGTTAAAACGTTTGCTGAAACATTTAAAAATAAATCTGCGCATAATAGACCTGCATTAGTATTGAAAACAAGCCATAGCGGGTTTTCAATTATGGACAGAGATGAAGTAACCAGAAAAATTCAACTTTTATTAGAACAGTATGGTACTAAAGCTCCTAACGTGTATTTACTTCACGGTGATTTATCAGATGAAGAAATGAATTCATTATACAATCATCCAAAAATTAAAGCCATGGTTTCGTTTACTAAAGGTGAAGGATTTGGCCGGCCATTGCTAGAATTTACTGCATCGGGTAAACCTGTAATAGCATCGGGTTGGTCCGGTCATATTGATTTTTTAAAGCATTCGATATTACTCCCTGGGGAGATGACGCCTGTGCATGAATCTGCTGCAGACCAATTTTTATTAAAAGATTCAAAATGGTTCACTGTTAATTATCAGTATGCCATGTCAGTGCTAAAACATGTGTCTGAAAACTATAAAGATTATTTGAAAACAGCTAAAATTCAAACCAAGTTTACTGAGCAAAATTTTAATTTGACAAAAATGAATGAATTGTTTTGTAAGTACATTGACACTGCAATATCAAATATACCGGCTGCGGTTACATTAAAACTGCCTCAGCTTAAAAAAATTGAATTACCAAAACTAAAGAAAATTGAAGCATGAAACTAGATTATGATGAAAAATCACCATTAACAGGAAATCATTGTGTACTCGTCGAGACCGATGAAACTACTGGATTGGTATCATACATATGCATGGAATCCGGATTCACGACTCACGAAAAATTGACCAATGGATCCAAGTTTGTTCAGAACTATGAAAAAAATCTTACACAGTTAATGCAAGACGTTAAGTTCATTGACACCGACCGCAATCTTACATGGTATCCTTCGTTCATACAAATTTCTGGTGTAGGAATGTTATACGTGATTGGAACTAGCGCCGCGAATATGCAATGGCAGGTTGCTCGTGTAGTCGATCTAGTAGGTGACGAAAGACTGAAATATCCGGTACCAGGAAATCCTAAGGAATATTACACTAGCAGGCTCGACGTTGAAAATGCAATAACGTTTGAGTCATTGCAGTTTGCAGATGCATTAGATATGTTATATACATATACAGCAGAACAGGAATCTAATTTAGAGAAACATGAAGATTAGTTACGCTATTACGGTATGCAATGAATTTATAGAAATACAACGGCTCATTACATTTCTTTTGCGACATAAACGAGCTCAAGATGACATTGTAGTTTTGTATGATGAAGTAAATGGAGATCGAGAAATTGAAAACTTTTTGCGGTCACATTCTGTTAATAGAGAATTTGCTTGGCATAAAGCAGAATTTCAAGGTCATTTTGCAGATTGGAAGAATAAACTGTCATCATATTGTACAGGAGACTACATATTTCAAATTGATGCAGATGAAATTCCCACTAGAACATTAATGGATTACTTACCTGATATCATTGATGCTAATCCAACGGTAAATGTGTTGTTAGTACCTCGCGTTAACACAGTCGATGGATTAACACCAGCCCATGTTTCAAAATGGGGTTGGACAGTAAATTCCGAAGGATGGGTAAATTTTCCTGATTATCAATGGCGCATTTGGCAAAATAAACCAGAAATCAAATGGAAAAACAAAGTACATGAAGTGCTGACGGGTTATAAAATAATGTCTACATTACCGTCAGAGGAGGATTATTGTTTATATCATCCAAAGACAATTGAACGTCAAGAAAGACAGAATAATTACTACGATACTTTATGAAGATAGCATTTTTAACAGAAATG